>OBZG01000074.1_pt1 | contig 132073 bp, 143 predicted proteins | sample 1550701 | NCBI WGS metagenome assembly OBZG01 (sample SAMEA2580229, study PRJEB22360) | human gut metagenome | biome: human gut; feature: human-associated habitat; material: faeces | place: Denmark | collected 2008/2010
CCCCAAAGTTGACCCCCAAATTTCTGGCGAAAACCCCTAAAAAATTTGGATAGCCAAAAAAGTCCAACCTGACTGAACTTGAAAGTGCAAGTCGTTGGACTCTATCAGTATTAAGAGAAATCATTATGCAGAAGCCTTCGCACCGCGGCTGCATTTTCGCATTTATCCAGCCGTCTAAGAAGATCCCTGTTTCTGCTCAGCTGCAGGATTTCATGCAGTACATTCAGATGCTTGTCGTGAGCGGCGTCTGACAGTACAAACAGATACCGCAGCGAAGATACCTCATCAAAGGGTACATCCCGCTTGACTATCAGGAAGGACAGTCCCAGACGGAAGGCGCCATGCTCCGGCTTCGCATGGGCTACGGCAACGGAATTCGCCAGCAGGATATACGGTCCGTACTCATCCACCAGATGGATCATTTCCTGTACATAGCTGTTTTGAATGACACCGCGGCTCAGCAGCGGTGCGGATGCCGTCTGAATCATCTCCTTCCAGGAATCCACCTGCTCCAGAACCTGTATATCCTCCTTTTGCAATATATCCAGCAGACCGAGCTGCTCTTTATCATGAATACCGACAAAGGAGTTTCCCCGGTTGAGATAGGCCAGAACATCCCGCTTCAGGGCGTCCATATCCGTTTCCTTCACATAGGAGGCGATGATGGAAAACAGACCGCCCAGCTTTTCATTGTTGATTTCATAGCAGTCGAAATTCAGCATCATCATGGAAGCGATTCGTGCCTTATCCTCTCTGCTTAAAATCGGATGCACCCGGATTACCGGCACCTCGCTTTGTACATCGATTGTCGATACAATGAAATCCACCTGCTGCTCATATTCCTGCACATGCTCCAGACTCGCGGTATCCACAACCCGCACATTCGCATACAGCCCCTCGATTTCCCGCTTGAGAAGCATGGATGTGGAAATACCGCTGGGACAGACAATCAGAATACGGATTTCATCATAGCAGCGCACTCCCTGCTTCAGATGTCCGCCGAAGTGCATGGTCAGATAAGCGATTTCACTATCTATGATCGGCATCTGAAACAAATCCCTGAGGTCTTCGCATACCAGCTGTGTAATCATATAAATATCCTTGTACTGCTTCTGTATTTCATCGATCAGCGGGTTTACGACTTGGATGGAAAGACGGTTGTAATACATGGACAGCTTTAAATGCATATAGATGGAATTGATCAGATCATTTTTATCATCAAAGGATACACATGCCGTACGTTCAAAGGTTTCCACAAGACGGCTGGATAATTCAAAGATGCGGATATCATGCTCATCATCCTGCGGACACAGCTCCCTGCTTGCCTTGGAGCCCAAAAGATGCAGTGCCAGATACAGACGTTCATGTACATTCAGCTCCTGAAAATAACGGTCAATCAAATCCAGCTCCTGTGTTTCACACAGATCACGCAGCTCCATGAGAGAAAAATCATACTGCTCCGGAGAATCGCGAATGATGCTCAGCATGCAGGCGATGGACAACAGATTATCCTGCCGGTATTCATGCTCACGCTCACTGGATATTTTCTGTAGTCTTCCATAATAATCGTCCACCAGCGCTGTGTCCAGAAAGGGCAATGCGTGATAATTCACCTCATCCAGCAGCTGCTTCAGAAAATACAGCAGAACCGCCCGCTTGTTGAATGCCTTTCCCTCGATGCCGTATCCGTTTTTCAAATCGATGCGCAGCTCCAGACCATAGGCTTTCAGCTGCTCCTTCACATTCTTCAAATCACTGAACACGGTATTGCGGCTGCATTTTAACAACTGCATGATATCCTCCACATGAATAACTGCTTTGGGATAGATCATATAGCAGATCAGAAAGCTGACACGCTGCTGAGGTGTCAGTACATCCGGCTGCAGCTGCCGCTTTTTCAGAAGGGCGGATAGCTGCTGCTTCTGCTCATCCAACAGAAAATAACCGGCTCCCCGTTTGCACATCACAGGCTTTAGTGCATTCATCTGCAGTACCTCATTCGTTTTATTCACGATATAATACACACTTCGCCTTCCTGCATGCAAAAGCTGTGATATTTCATCCAACGCAATCGGTGTGCTTTGTTCCATAAGCAGCTGAATCAGCTGCAGCTGTTTTCCTGTAAACGGTATCATAACGAATCCCTCTTTCAATTCAAGTATCCTTATTCTATAATATTTGCGGCAAAAATGCAAATCATTCCAAATTTTGCATGATTTATAGTTTATTTTCATAAAATTCATAAAACGTTCACATAGAGTAATTACAGGTAATCTGGAATTTCCGTACTTTTTATACTATAATGTAGATTATTGAGGTGTTTTCATGGAAAATAAAAAACTAAAACGCAGGAGCCTGATTATCGATATCATCATGCTCGCTGTATTTCTGATGGTAAGTATTGTATCCTTCTATATCGCCTACAGCTTCGGACTGCTCCCAATCAAGTGGGTTACCATAGCAGCAGCAATCTTCGGACTGCTGTTTCTGATTTTACTGCTACTCGCATTTAAACAGATACCGACCTGGGGCTTAGTCATCAAGCGGCTGTTTCTGATTCTGCTTGTCGCAATTGTTGGCACCTTCGGCTATTTCATGGAGAAATCCCGTACAACCATCAACAAAATGAGTAAAACGACCAAGGTCAATGATGACGGTACGACTACCATTACCACAAACCTGTACCTGATTACATCAAAAACCAGCGGTATCAGGAGTGAGGCAGAGCTTGCGGATAAGATTATCGGATTTCAGAACGGAAGTGATGCAGATAACCTTTCCTTTGCCAAGACCTCGGTATCCAAGGACATCAGCTCCTATACTGCCAAAGAGGAAATGGATTATACGACACTCTATGATCAGATGGAGCAGGGAAATGTATCCGCAATGGCAATCTCTGAAACCTTCTACAATATGTCGAAAGCAAACATCAAGGATTTTGAGAAAAATGTACAGATTCTGAAAACCTATTCCAAAACCGATACCATTAAGACCAAGGAACAGAAGGACATTACCAAGCAGACCTTTACCGTTTACCTGAGCGGTCTGGACAGTACCGGTTCTCCGGATCAGCAGACGCGTACCGATACCAATCTGCTGCTGATTGTCAATCCGGTCGCAAATCATATCGATATGGTTTCCATACCAAGGGATGCGCTGGTACCCAATACGGCCCTGAACAATGCCAATGACAAGCTGACGCATACCGGCATCTATGGAATCGATACGAGTGTGGACACCATCTCACAGTTCTTCGGCATTCCGGTTGACTACTATGCACGCGTCAGCTTTAATTCCATGATTGAAATCGTCGATACGATCGGCGGTATTGACGTGGATGTGGAACTTGATTTCTGTGAGCAGGATGAAAACCGCAGCTTTAAAAAGGACGATCTGATCTGCCTGAAAAAGGGAGAGCAGCATCTGGATGGAAAGCAGGCACTCGCTTATTCCCGTCACCGTAAAACCGAGGGCTATGACAACGCCGGAAGAGAACGTGCACAGCAGCGTATCATCAAGGCAATCATCAACAAGCTGATTTCCCCGTCCGCACTTGGCTATGTCAATGATCTGCTGGATGTCGCTCCCAATTACGTGATTACCGATATGCCGGCAAACCAGATTACAAAATTCGTTTCCAGTGAGCTGGATAATATGAAGCCCTGGACAATTTCCAGTGTCATTTCCGATACCGGTGTCTATGATTCACAGCAGGTCGCAAGCCTGAATCCGCTGGAGGGACCATATGATGTATATCTCTTCAACAAGGATGAGGTACACGCTGTCGTCAATGCCTATGACGGCGCAAGCAACCAGCTGCAGATGGAGAGCTTTCATTTCAACATGGATGATCTCTACAGGGATACTCCGCCAATCAACGATGATCCCAATATCATCTGGGACACCATGGCAAGCACGCCGCACTAACAGCCATACGAAAACACCCTATGACAGGGTGTTTTTTATGATTTCTTATACTGCACGAGTTGTAGCTGTGAAGGATGGGAAGGATAAAAGACAGGACAATGGAATGAGGATGTGCCTTTTGGCATAGCCTGCTGGCAGTACAAAAAAACGCTCTTTAAAGGATACTCTGCCTCCTTTAAAAAGCGTGATCAGCCTATTCAGCTGTGCAGCTCATCGCTGATGGTAACACGATGCTTGATTCCCTGACACCATTCCTTCAGCATCGCGATATCCTGTTCATCACGCACAATGCACTCAAGAAACAAGGTGTCCTTTTCACAGTTTGCCTGTACAACCACGGTATAGTATTCATCCAGATTCTCCACAATTCCCTTGCAGATCACCGCTTCCTTTTCGAAGCTGAAGGCGTCCATGACATCGACCGGCTTCTCCAGCTTTTCCAGGAATGTCGGAATTTCCTTTTCGAAGGTATAGGCGTTTGCCTTGATCATCCATTTCCAGGGCTCCTGTGCATCCTTGTACGGTGCCATAAAATGCATCGTCTGTGTTGTCTCATCAAAGCTTTTTTCACTGCAGCCATGAGCAGGAATACTCCAGCTTCCGAAAGGATAGGAAACTACTCCGTTTCGATAGCCCAGATGCGCGATCTTCAGCTCATCCGCATGCTGAATCAGAATCTCACGGTGGATTGCCGTACAGATACTGCGATAGGCGTCCATCGGCAGCGGTAGCAGGTCATCCTTCTCATACGCCGCCTCCAGATAATCCAGAATGCTGTTGGCAATCTTATCCGTATATTCATTCATAGAGCTGTATGCAAAGTAACATTCCTTCCACAGCAGCACCATGGCGCAGTTGCGATAATAGCGTGCAGTACGCTTTCGATCATTCCATACAAAGAAATCATCTGCCAAGTCCTCGACATCCCTTGTCTGAAAATCATCTCTGTGAATATAACCCAGCGGTGTGACGACAAAGCCCTCTCTGTAGACAGGGTGATAATACTCCTGCGGCCAGGAGATGCATAATTCCTTTTCCTCATCGATATGATCCAGAACATAGCCCTGTATATCCTTCAGCCAGCGGTAAAAGTACTTGTATTTCAAATTTTCAAAATTGCGGTCCGTATAATATCCCGTCGGATCGTTTACCTCCAGCGGAATCTGTGAACCGCTGATAATCTCATCAAAAACAGTGCAGACAAAAGCATGGAATCCGGGTCCTGCGACATTGGTCTGTGCCGCAATACTCACAAAGCGGTCCTCATAGCCGCATTCAATATACCCCTCCGGACAAATATCAATCATGACGGTGGCATCATAATCCTCCAGCTTCAGCTTTTTCTTATCGCATACCTGCTTTAGAAAAGCACTGAATGCCTCTTTGTCCGTTTCCTTTTCCAGCTGTCCTTCCAATACAATTTCAATAGACATTGTCAAAACCCCTTTCAAAAAGGAACTGATTTCTCAGTCCCTTATTCAACTGCCAATACACGATAGACATTTTTCATTTCCCCATCGTAGATGACATCTTTCTTGTAATTCTTTGTACGGTCATATTCATAATCCTGAATTTCGATAACGCTGATCGTCATGGACTTCTTCAGACTCTCCACTTCCGTTTCTGCATAGGTCAATGTCAGCTTGACATCGTATCCCCGGCAGGCAGAGCCGTTATAGGTAAAATCCTTGGCTTCTACAGCATCCACCTTATAACCGGATACCTCCGGCAGGCTTTTCTTCCCGTATTCGTTTACGATGGTCGGATAATTTCCATAGTAGTATGCCTGTGCAAACTCCATGAAGTTGCGGATCTTATCGCTTGGTATGAACTGCAGTCCGCCAAGATCCTGGGCATCCTCTTTGTTGGATAATGTAAAGAAATCAAATGCAAAGCTGACTGCTACCATGGTAGCCTCCTCTTTTCTGTCCTCGCTGGTGATTGCTTCCGACAGCTTGTTATACGCCTCGATTTGCGCCTGCGTTGGATTCAAGGGCTCCACATATAAATCATTGGCAACCATTTTCACTTCCGCCTTCTCTTCATTTTTCGCTGTTTCTTTTTTCTTGCTGCTGTCGTCAGAGCTGCATCCGCTAACCATAGTTACCGATAGGATTCCGACGCAGAGAAGTAATTTCTTTGCTATTTGATTCATACAGACCTCCATAAAACGTTTATTAGTATATCATAATTTTTCAGGAAAACCTATGCGTTTTGACAAATTTAATAATTTCTTCAGAATACATGCCGCCTCCCTGAGAAAGCCGGGCACTTCCGCCCCCCTTCAGGTGATAGGCATCCGCAATTTCTTTGAAGACCTTTGCGGAATCAAAGTCCATATCCTTGTGAGAGGCTACGACTACATGAACATTGTCATATGTCTTTGCCACGAAGATGACCGCCTTTTTGTAATTCTCTGTTACATATTTTGCGACATCCGCTTCTGATTTCACATCAATATCATCAAAGAAATGGATGATGATATCCTCCTCGCTCTGTCCAAGCTCTTTTCCAAACATCTCATAATACTTCTGCTTCCAGACAACGATATCCCGATTCAGCTGACGTGTTTCATTGATTAAACGGTTGACACCGGTATTTACATAGAGGTGGGATACAGCCAGGGAACGGCTTGCTTCATCCAGCACCTTATAGCGTCTGGAAACGCAGTCAAGCAGCTGATCGCCGACCAGATATTTAATTTTATACCCCTTTGCTGTTTTTTCATACCCGCTGATGTACAGCATCTGCAGATAGCGAAGGGATGGAACATGCATACAGCCGCACATATTGTAATCCAGTGCCCCGATGCGTACAACACGCAGATCATCGCGGTCAAGGTTTTTACCCTTGGCCATTTTGCTTGCCTCTACCCTTGTCGGATACTGTATACTGACTTCAAGATCATCGCGAATCAGACCATTGCACAGAACCTGCAGCTCAAATGCCATCTTATCGATGAAATCCTCAAAGCTGAATTCAATATCATTTTCCTCATCCCCTACATGATGAGCCAGTGTCTCCACCTTATAAACATTGCCGAGAACCGCACTGATCAGATGCTGTGCCGTATGAATCTGACATTTACGGAAACGCTCATGCAGGTTCACACTCATAAAGACCGTACCCTCGAGTCGGGTATCCAGAAGGTGCCACATATGACCTTCCTCATATTTCAAATCCAGTACCATGTGCTCGTCGATCATACCGATATCACTGGCCATTCCGCCGCCTTCTTTATAAAAGATGGTATCCTTGCAGGCATGCCAGAAGAGGCCGTTATCTTCCCGGACTTCCAGAACCTTGGTGGAAAGCTCCGTTGTAAAGCAATTATCATACAGTTTGTTGATCATAAGTATCCTCCTTTTCCAGTGTATTTTCTTATATTCTACCACACTTTTGTGTCTTTTTCTCAAGAAACTCATGTAACTAACACGTTATCTCATGATATAATGGTATGCGTCAGGAGTTGATGAAATGAATCAGGTAGCGAAACATTGGAAGGACTATGAATGCATCGATGCCGGCAGCGGGGAAAAGCTGGAGCGATGGAAGGATATCATACTGCGCCGTCCCGATCCGCAGGTGATCTGGCCGATGGAGGAAAACAGCATGTGGAATTCACCGCATGCACATTACCACCGTTCAAAAAGCGGTGGCGGTAGCTGGGAATATAAAAAGAAATTCAAGGATAGCTGGACGGTCTCATATGGCGATCTGCGCTTTAAGGTTTCTCCAACCGGATTCAAGCATACCGGCCTGTTCCCCGAGCAGGCTGCGAACTGGGACTGGATGATGGATACGATTCAAGGCAGCGGACGTGAGGATTTGCGTGTGCTGAATCTGTTCGCCTATACCGGCGGGGCAACCATGGCATGTGCCAGTGCGGGAGCGGCAGAGGTCGTACACGTTGATGCCAGCAAGGGTATGGTGAACTGGGCCAAGGAGAATATGATGCTCTCCCATCTGGAGAATCATAAAATACGGTTTATCGTGGATGATGTGCTGAAGTTTGTTGCCCGTGAAAAAAGAAGAGGCAGAACCTACCATGCTATTATCATGGATCCGCCAAGCTATGGCAGAGGACCGAATGGAGAAATATGGAAAATTGAGGAACAGCTGTATCCGCTGATCTCCGCATGTATGGAAATACTGGATGAGAACCCGCTGTTTTTCCTTGTGAATTCCTATACCACCGGATTTCCGCCAACTGTTTTATACAACCTGCTGCGTACCACCGTTGGTAAAAAGCACAGGGATGGTCAGATTGATGCCGGAGAAATCGGTCTGCCCATTACAGCCACAGACAGTGTGCTGCCATGCGGAATCTATGGAAAATGGGTTAGCAGTAAGCGATGAAAGCATTGTCAAAATACCATATGAATTACGTTTGCATGTTTATGAATAAAGGAATCCGAATTGCTATGTGTATACAATAGCTCTGGATTCCCTTTTTTTTATTATTTCAGTATCTTCCTGCGTCTTTTATCATTTGATAGTGTAAGCAAATCATGAGCAAAAAATGAAAAAAAGCAGATTGCATGGAATTACAATCCGCCTGTCTACTTCAGATAAGACTTCCAGATATTCAGCTCACGCTGAGCACTTTCATGGGAATCGGATGCATGGATCACGTTGTTCACCAGGCGCACAGCTGCAGATGCCTTTTCATAGCTGTCATCGCTGTATTTCCCGCGGATCGTATCTGCACCGGCATCCTGCGGATTGGTTTTCCCTGCAAGTGTCCGTGTAAGCGTGATAATATCGTCACTTCCCTCATAGCTGACCTCCATCGGCATGATGGTATGCGGTCCGTCATAATAAAAGGAATTAAAAAGTTTTCCCGGGAAATTAAAATCCTTACTCATGGAATCGATCACACCTGCGTAATGATCAATCAGCGTCTTCATAACACCCATTGTAACCGTAAGTGTACAGCTTTTCTCAATCACGAGTCCATGAGAGCGCAGCTCCCTAAGAACCTCCTGTGCATGTCCGCCTGCAAACGCATCCGGCTTCAGCATCAAAAATGTTTTCTGTTTCATAGTGACCTCCTGTTTTTCTTTAGTATACACCATTATTTCAGAAATTTGTATCCCCTGTCCTGCTTCCGTACAAAAGGGTTACTGCTTGTGGATATACGTAATCATATCAGCGATGATTTCCACGCGGTTAAAGGGTGTGATCAGATAATAGCCATCGATATAGGGCCGCATTTCATCCATGGTTTTACAGCTGATATCTACTGCCAGTTTCTGTGCCTCCTTTCGCGTTGTTCCTTCATACATTGCGACGATTTCTTCATCCACTTCGATTCCGGAAATTTCATTGTTCATATACACCGCATTGCGATGGGATACAATCGGCAGAACACCGCCCAGAATATAGGCCTGCAGCTCTTTTCTTGCTCTTTTCAGATTGAAAAGGGCCTGCCGTGAATGTACCGGCTGGGGTAGAAAGCCTTCCATTCCCTGCGTGACCTTGCGCTTTGCTTTAGCAAGCTCAGCTTCGAAATTGACAGCGTTCAGATTCAGTGCTCCAAAAACCATAAAGGGACTGGTGAACATCGTTTCATTCAGATCACGGATATAGCCTGCCAGAATCTGCGAATTGAAATTGAAGACTCCCTTGACCTCCTGACGGTCCTCACTGGGAATCGGATCGCCTGTAACAACCAGTACATTGCGAATCCCTTCAATCTGCAGACCGAACAGCAGTGCCTTTGTCGCATTGATATTGCGGTCACGGCAGGTCATATGCGGTATGACATCCAGACCCAGCTCCCGATGCAGCTTGCAGGCAATCAGTGAGCTGTCAACACGGGCACGGGCAATCGGACAGTCCGCGATGGTTACAGCATCCACTCCGGCTTCCTTTAGAAACTCCACATGATTCATAAAGCGTTCAATTTCACAATTCGCCGGCGGATCGAATTCCACTGCTATGACCGGCTGCTTTCTCTGCAGCTTTCTGCGCAGGGGATTGTGATCCTCCTGTGGAATACGCTGTGTTTCCTGTGCCGGCTGCTGTACCTTTTGTATGATCTTATGCTCCTGCAGAGCTTCCCTGGTCTTTTGAATGTATACCGGTGTTGTTCCACAGCAGCCTCCCAGCAGCCTTGCACCCTTTTGCCAGATTTCCCGCATTTCCTTTGCGAAGTATGTCGAGCTGTCTCTGAAATAGGTTCTGTTTGCCAGAATGGTCGGATATCCGGCATTTGGCATGATCAGAATCGGCTTTTGTGTTCGATCGATGGAATCCAGCAGTCGCTTCATATGCATCGGACCGCACACGCAGTTCAGACCGCAGGCATCCACATGCTCATCCGCAAGACAATCCTGCAGCAGACGACTCATTGCGATTCCCTGACGGCTGTATCCATCTGCTGTAACCGCAAAGGATACAATAATACAGGCCTGAGGACACTGTTCTTTGATATACGAGGTTACCGCATGCAGCTCCTGCGTATTCAGCAGCGTTTCAAACAGGAAGCAATCCGCCCCCTCCGCAAGAAACACATCCACGATTTGCTGATACTGCTGTGCCAGAGATACATTTTTCTGTTCCATGATCGGCCCGATATCCGCAAATACCTTCACCTTGTCTTTGGCTGCTTCCTTAGCTATGCGATAGCCCTCCTGAAGAATGCGCCGTATCATCTCCCAGCTGCATTCCAGATGCTGTTCATTCGCGGAAAAGGTGTTCGTCTTAATGGCATCCGCGCCTGCCTCAATATACTCCTGATGAATGGCCGCAACCCGCTTTGGATGGTTTAGATTTGCCATTTCACACGGCTTTTGATCCTCTGCATAGCGCTGTGCATAATATGTGCCAAAGGCCCCGTCAAACAGCATATATCCCTGTGTATTCAAATAGTTCTCTATCATCCCAGCACCTCCTTAGCGATGTCCGCGCTTTCCTTTGCATCCCTGGCATAATAGTCCGCATGAATCTGCTTTGCATAGTCGGCAGATACAACAGCTCCACCCACCATGATTTTACACTCATGCCCACTCTCATGCAGTGCCTGTATCGTTTCCTCCATGGATTTCAGTGTTGTAGTCATCAGCGCACTCAGCCCAATCAGACGTACCTGTTCCTTAATAGCGGTTTCCACCACAGTCTCCACCGGTACATCCTTTCCCAAATCAAATACCTGATAGCCGTAATTCTCCAGAACAACCTTGACGATATTCTTTCCGATATCATGGACATCCCCCTTGACCGTTGCCAGGATGATTTTCCCTTTGGATATGGATTCCAGTCCGCCTGCCTGCACGGAGCGGCGTATCTCTTCAAACGCACACTGCGATGCTGTTGCGGCATTGATCAGCTGCGGCAGATAGATTTCTTTTTTCTCATAGCGGGCACCGACCGCATCCAGTGCCGGTATCAGATGCTCATTAACTATCTGCAGCGGTTCTTTTTCTGACAAAAGCTTCGTACAGAGCTGCCGTGTTTCTTCCTTCAGCCCGCGCATGATGCTTTCTTCAATATTTATATGGACAGATTCAATATGCGGCTTTCCGCCCTCCCGCTTCTGCTGTGCATATATGCGGATATACTCCTGCGAATCAACATCGATTCCCTGCAGGACACGGTAGCTGCGCACGGCATCCATCATCGCCGCCTGATTCGGATTCATGATCGGCATACTCAGTCCGGCCTGCATCGCCATCGTAAGAAAGCTCTGGTTCAACAGAATACGGGATGGAAGGCCAAAGGAAATATTGGATACACCCAGCACCGTATGTACACCGAGCTGTTCGCGAATCGCTGTTAAAGCCTGCAGGGTTTCTTTAGCACCGCTTTGCTGGGCGGAAACCGTCAGTGTCAGGCAGTCCAGAAAAACCCTCTCCTTTGCGATACCGTAGCGCTGTGCAGTTTCTACAATGCGTGTCCCGATTTCCAAACGCTTCTGTGCACATGCAGGGATACCGTCCTCATCCATGGTCAGTCCAACCACATTGGCACCGTATTTCTTCACCGCAGGCAGAATACTTTCCATAACCGCCGCTTCCCCATTCACGGAATTTACGATAGCAACACCGTTCACTGCGCGTAGGGCCGCGCGGATCACAGCCGGATCGGTGGAATCAATCTGCAAGGGAAGATCGATCACGGATTGCAGCTCCTTAATCACCTCCACCATCATTTCTTTCTCGTCGATACCCGGCAGTCCGACATTCACATCCAGAATATCGGCTCCTCCTTCCACCTCTTCCATGGCGATCGCGAGAATTTCATCCATACGATGCTCCTGCAGGGCAGCCTTCATGCGCTTATTTCCTGTCGGATTGATGCGCTCCCCAATTACATGCACATCCTGTATATGCAGACATTTGGTCGGTGTACAGGCATAAGAGCCAATGCGCCGCTTACGTTTTTCTACAGCGATTGTTGTTGGAAGTGTATTCTTCAGCTCCTGTATAAACTGAGGGGTCGTACCGCAGCAGCCGCCTACATAGGCAAGGGGAAGCTTTGTATATGGCAGCAGCATGCGTGCATAGGCAGCAGCATCAATGCTGTAGGTATTCGTTAACGGATCGGGTAGTCCGGCATTTGCCTTGATGATCAGCGGCAGATTTGTCATCGCTGCAAGCTCCTCAGCAATCGGAAGTATCTGATCCGGTCCAAGAGAGCAGTTGATTCCAATGGCATCCGCTCCCAGCCCCTCTGCACATAAGGCAAAGCTGGCCGTTGTACAGCCGGTAAAGGTTCGATGATCTGCCTCAAAGCTCATGGTCACAAAAACCGGAAGCTGTGTATGCTCCTTAGCTGCAAGAATAGCCGCCTTCACCTCATACAGATCACTCATGGTTTCAAATATAACCAGATCTGCACCTGCCTGTTCCCCTGCAACTACCTGCTGGCGGTACAGCTCATAGGCTTCCTCAAACGGAAGATAGCCATTTGGCTCAAGCAGCTCTCCGATTGGTCCGATATCCAGTGCAACCTGAACGCCGTTTCTTCGTTTCGCGGCTGATTTTGCCAGCTGTACCGCTCTTGTTATGACTTCCTCCACCGTATACTGTGACTTGCACAGCTTTTTGGCATTTGCTCCGAACGTATTTGTATAGATAATATCGCTGCCACTGTCAATATAAGCCGCATGCACATCTTCAATGATTTCCCCATGCTCCATCATGAACAGCTCCGGAGAAGCTCCGGCAGGCAGCCCTTTGTCCTGCAGCTGTGTACCCATGGCACCATCCAGAAACTGGATTTTATTTTCAATTTCCACAGAATTTCCCTCTCTTTCGATAGGCACACTGCTTCACCAGTTGGCAGTGCCCGCACCCGCGCAATACAGCGGGCTGTATCCGATCCGCAATGCCGATAATAGCGGTAACGCTTTTCATCGGTACCAGCAGACTGCTTTCATTCACATGAAGTCCAATACGCCGTTGTGCATCCAGCGCCTGAAGAAAGGATGCCTGCAGGGTGATCGGCAAATCACCATAACCGCATGAATAGCGGTCTGTCAGATAAGGATAGCTTTTCTGCAGCTCCTTTTGCAGATTATCGCAGACAGCCTCGATGGCTGCACTGGCACAGCTGTCAAACAAAACAGCCTTCATCATATCCTGTACCTGCAGCTTTTTCATTTCCTTATCGATCCGTGAGCCAAGCGTTGCCGCCATGAATATACAGGCATGACTTTCCTTCAGCAAACGCTGTATGTCACTTCCTATAAACTGCACACCGCTATCCACAGGCTGCGCATCATGCAGTCCGAATACACGATATACGACACGCGGTTCACTGTATCGCAGAACCAGCTGTTTCATTTCCTTCAACACTGATCGTGTCTGTTCATCAGGATTGTTTTCCCCATACCCTAGAAAATGCAGGATTTCTTCTTCGCTGATATCTGTTAATTCCCTACGCATAAACCGCACCCTCCTTATAAATAAAAAAGCTCTCCCCCATAGGACGAAAGCTGTATTTCGTGTAACCACCTATTTCATATCCGCCACTGTCAGCGAATTCTCTTCAGTACGCCGGAAGCATCCGGTTATACCGCAGTGCTGTAACGGGCACTTTCCCGTCATGAACTCTGATTGCCCATGCAACTCCAAGACCATCTTCCTCAGGGCTTCCCTGTTTTCTTCCACCATATCCGAAAACTCTCTGTAAGCTTCACCCTGCATACTCTTCTCTTCCTTGTCTTTGATTTGTTACATTTTATCATGATAATGTTTTCACGTCAATGAAAACAAATGAAAAAAGCAGAGCAATCTGCCTATTTCTCCATAAACTCCCGAATCATATCCAGGCGGTTTTTTGTGTCCTCATATCCCAGATCAAACCAGCGTCCCAGCAGCTCTTTATCATGCGTATAGCGTGTAACCCCATAATCTGCACTAGGACGAAGAACGATTGCATTTCCCTGTTCCTCCAGCTCCTTTACAATCTGCCACTGCTTCTGATAATTGATATGGCGGATTTTCAGATTCTCACGGATAGTTTTATTCCCCGGATACATTAGCTTCGCCAGCTGAATCTGCCATCCAGGTGCCGGTTTACGCACATAATTTTCTTCCTTGGTGGAAATGAATACATGCTTCGTATTTCCCTGCCGAATGCTCTGCTCAATCGGAATCATATCAACAAGCCCGGCATCCATATACGTATGTCCGCGGAATTTATACGGCCGTGTAAGCAAAAACAGGGCACAGCTCGCCTGCATCAGAATCTGCTCTTCCGGATCAAAGTATTCCTTTGGAAAATATTCCACCTCATTGGTATCCATATTATATACACCGATATCCAGTAATGTTTTGTTGTTCATAAAGGCTTCATAGTCAAGGGGAGCATGCTTCTCGATGAATTTGCATACGTAACCGATGCCGAACACACCCTTTTCATGAATCAGAGGAGATACACCGATTGCACCTGATTCACATGCCGCATCCACTCCTGTGACACGTAGACGATCCTTCTGTTTTGCGACAAACGGCAGCAGAACCTCTGCACCGGCACTGATTCCAACGGTATATGGAAATTCAATATCATAGTCCAGAAAACACTGCAGAACTCCACAAGTATATGCAGCCTTTGTGCCTCCGCCTTCGCAAATCAAACCAATTTTTTCTGCCATTTTTCTACACCTCGCAGCCCTTTCATTATACTATGAGCTGACGGTAAGGTAAAGAAATAATTTACCTGTAACTGTAAATAAGACATTCAAAAGAAATCGTTTATCCGTCATTCTGTTTTCAGATGAAGCAGTGTGTAAAAGCCGATCAGAGCTTTATCCCACAGTGATATGCCGTGCTGATAAAGTCTTGCTAGCAATAAAACATTACATACTTCTGTTCCTGAACAGCTCGAATCAACAAATGCTCAGCCGTTCGCAAGCTCTCTGTTATGTAGCCTTTTTCATAAGCATCCTCTGTATACAGCTGCAGTGGAAACAGTTTTATCCATGCATAAATATTTTTTTCAACCTGAAGCTCATGCAGAAGCTCCCTTATTTCCTGCCATGAGCGTATGATCAGGTAGCGTCTGTCCAGCATATGGTCAGATATCTTTTCAGCGATAGGAAACTCTTGTATATCAATCAGGTGTTTATGAAAGGATTCTTCATGTAAAACCTGATGGCTGATATGTTCATCCTCCAGCTCCATCAACCGGTTTGCTATAACATCATCGATAATAAAAAGTGCACTTGTATTTTTCATGTTTCCTCACTTCCTTTTTTCCATTATATATATTCGAAAATTAGTTTTTGGTTAGATACACTGATATAAAAAGAAAACAGCCACATTCATGACTGTTTTCTAATCTTTATGAGCGAGCGGTTTCTGTATTGTTTTTGTTATCATCCAGTTCTTTCCACTTTCTGCCAAACAGAACGAAGATTACCTGTACGATTAGGAAGGCTGCCATAAGCAGTGTCCATCTGTCAACCAGAACCATCGCAAGTGTAATATCCTCCGTAAGGAAGAATGCTATTACAGAGACAACTGCTGTTATCGTGCTTGCCACACGCAGCCATTTTCTTCTCTTATAGCCTTTTGACTGTTCTTCATCATTTCTCATTGCGGAAGTTTTTTTCATCTTCCTCCTCTTCCTCCTTCTTCAGCTTGGATAACAGAAGGAACAGACCGAGAAGTACCGTACCACCGGCACAGATCAGATTGATCAATGCCCATTCATTCTGTGAGCCGCCGCCTTTCGGAGTTGGATTTTCCTGAACCTCTGTGCTTTCTCCACCCTGCGGCTTATCAGGATCATCTTCATTCACAATCGGTCCTGGATTCGGTGCCGGTGTCGGAGCTGGTGTCGGTATGACCGGTACGACGATTGGAGGAGTAATTGGATTCACAGGAGTCTGAGGAGCTGCTGGTGCTGCCGGTATCGGAGTACCTGGATTTTGTGGTGTTACTGCAGGAGGCGTAGGTGTTACCGGCGTTGGAAGTATCGGAGCTACAACCTCTGCAAAGCCTGCAGTAAATACGGTATCCTCAGTGAAATAGGTGTTTCTCATAGCGTCTGTATTCACATAAGCATTGCCATTTGCTGTCCAGCTCATAAAGCTGTACCCATCATTTGCAATAGCATCTACCAATGCCTGCGGTCTTACTGCTGCTGTTGTATCGTTACCCGGACGGGTAACATATTCTACGGTTGTTCCTGTAACGGAGCCATTGGTATCCGCAACATATGCAAAGCGTACCTGATATTTATCCGGTGTACCATCCGGTGTTGTATCCGGATTCGGCAATCCGCCTCTGGTATCCGCAGAATAGTATACGTTGACGGTTACATGCTCACTTTCAACGACCTTTGTATCTGCAACTGTAAACACATATCCCGGAATGCTGATTCTGTGGGCTTCACCATACAGATAGGTTCCATGCTCGATATCATTTACCGTTATAGCAGGCGCGAGTTCTTCCCCTGTATCCTCATTGAGGAAACGAACAGCTGCAGTATAGGTATTGATTGCATAATTGGCCGTGAATACAGCCCCTTCGCTTGTAATTTCCATCCCCTGCTTCGGAGTCTGCGGAGTCCAGTTTACAAAGTGATATCCACTGTTCGCTGTAGCAGTTGCAATCTGATTTTGTGTAAGTCTACCGGTTCCGTCCTCAGCATAATTTCCCTGCTTATCATAGAGAGTGACATATGTCTTGTTGAAGCTGACGGTTCCGTTTACTGCTGCGAATGAAACCTCTGCCTGATATTTATCCGGTACATTGTCAGGCTGCTCAGGATCCGTTGAATCTGAACCATGATGATCTTCTTCAAAGCTTGCGTAGAATACAGTATTACTATGGATAATATACGTACTTGGGTCATTGATTTCTATACCTTCAGGGTGATTTACATCCCTTACTATCCATTTATCAAACGCATAGTTCAAATTAGCCGTAGGCACTGGCATTGCAAATCCTGCGATATTGCCAATCCTTGTATTTGCAAGTATACCACTATATAAGGTAGTACCTGTAAGTGTACCATTTGCCTCTGCTACAAAGTTCACATTATATGTTTCTTCCTTATAATCCGGCTTTCCGTTCCCGTTGGTATCCTTTGCGAATTCAGCGTATACCACAGTATTTCCTGTTACCTTATAGGTCCCAGGCTCTGCCGTTTCGATACCGGCTTTGTGTTCTACATCCTTCACTACCCATTTATCAAACGCGTAGCCTTCATCAGCAACTGCCTTTGGCTCTTTGTAGCCTTCTGCACTGTTGATTGCTGTGCCTGAAAGATAATCTTTATATAACGTGGTTCCTTCCAGTTTTCCGTTTTCTCCGGCTACGAAGTTCACATTGTATGTTTCTTCCTTGTAATCCGGCTTTCCGTTTCCGTTGGTATCCTTTGCATAATAAACACGAATGATATTATTTGCTGCTTCTGTATCAATGGTTAAAGGATTGTTTTTTACCTTATCCAAAGCATACGGACTTCCCCCATACGTTACAGAGACATCCGGGTTCAGTGTAATCACTTCTTCAAATACAGCTTTCTTTGTATCGGTTTTCCCCTTTACTCCGTCATAATAATATTCTATGCTGTAGTCATAGCTGCCCTTTGTAAATTCAGCAATGAAACTGGTATCCTCATTTAAATCCAGTTTCGTTGTCGGTGTTTTCGGAGACCATTTCAAGCTATTCTGATCATAGCCTCTTGCCGCTGTAGCTGTAGCTATCTGTTCGTCACTCAGATGTCCGATTCCACCGTCTTCCACGGTTGCATATTCGCTATTCTTATACAGGATAACGTAGAACATTTTATTTCCCGGTTCATTCTCATGTACCGCATCTATTGTTCCGTTTACTGCTTTATACATCACCTTTATCTGATACTTATCCGGAATCTGATCCTTGTTTTCATCCTTGCTGTAATAAACCTTTATGATATTCTTCTTATTATCCGTATCAATGGTTAAAGGATTGTTTTTTACCTCATCCAGAGTATACGGACTTCCCCCATACGTTACAGAGACATCCGGGTTCAGTGTAATCACTTCTTCAAATACAGCTTTCTTTGTATCGGTTTTCCCCTTTACTCCGTCATAATAATATTCTATGCTGTAGTCATAGCTGCCCTTTGTAAATTCAGCAATGAAACTGGTATCCTCATTTAAATCCAGTTTCGTTGTCGGTGTTTTCGGAGACCATTTCAAGCTATTCTGATCATAGCCTCTTGCCGCTGTAGCTGTAGCTATCTGTTCGTCACTCAGATGTCCGATTCCACCGTCTTCCACGGTTGCATATTCGCTATTCTTATACAGGATAACGTAGAACATTTTATTTCCCGGTTCATTCTCATGTACCGCATCTATTGTTCCGTTTACTGCTTTATACATCACCTTTATCTGATACTTATCCGGAATCTGATCCTTGTTTTCATCCTTACTATAATAAACCTTTATGATATTCTTCTTATTATCCGTATCGACACTCAGCGTATTGGCTTTTGTAAATGTAAAGTTTTCAATTGGAAGCTGACAGCTGGATCCTTCTATTATATCTCCAAATTTTGCATCCTTATATTCATCATCATGAATTTTTTTATTGCTATCCTCATCAAAATGCTGGATTGTATATTTCTGATCTGTTTTCTTCCATTGTGCATAAAGAGCTACCGAAGTTTTCACTGTAAATTTCGCATGTGCTGCATACCTGGTTCCTGATCCATCGGCCTTTGTATTCCATCCGGTAAATATATAGCCTTTTCTCTGTGGAAATCCTTCCAAACTGCTATAATCTTTTACCTCGTATTCATTTCCCGTCACCGCATGCTCAATCACGGATGTATCAAAACCGTCTATATTGGCAAAATAACCAATCTCAACCTCTACTGCCTTAATATAGCCATCCACATGCGGCTTTTGATTATCCTGTCTTTTTATTGAATACCAGACAATGTTAGTAAGCTCTATTTCCTTCCCTTTATCTACACCGTTTCTGACAGTGTATTTCAAAGGTATGTGTCCTTCGGGAACGTAAATGTAGTTACTGTCAACACCATTTTCGTTCGTTATAGGCTTCTTGTTTACATAAGCTTTCTGGTATGCCTCATCACTTATAAATCCTGAGAAGCCGGTCCCCTGATTATGCATTATATCATTTCCTGCCCAGTTTGGGCCATACCATGGATTGCTGTTTGAAGGGACGAAATTCTTCGGATTGTAATTACCTGCCAGATTTTTCGGAAGCTCAGAGCTAGGTAATAGTACAAAGAATTCAGCCTTTTTCGTGTAAGTCTTATTCTCATAAACAGCTTTGAAATTCATTTTACTATGAATAGCCATAGCTGATATATCTTTACCGGAATATATTTTCTGATCCTGGTCCAGTTTCCAGCCTTTGAAATTTTTATCTTTCAGTACAGGTGTTGGAATCGCAGTTTCGGATATACGATTGCCTCTTTCAGCATGAACAATTACAGGTTCTTCCGAATTATTATAAGCACCCCCGGCTAAATCAAATGATATATCGACAGGTGCGCTTAATTCAGCTTTGGAATATACAAGAGTAATCTCATTGCTTGTATTTTCCAATACCATAACGCTAGCATTCTCTTTTTAATGCTGTATACCCGTTAATTGCCTTTGCATCAATTGTCAGCAATTCATGCAGCTTCCCCTCTTTTACATCATCCGCTGCGAGCCGGTTCCCCTCCAGGTCCTGATAATGAATCGTAGCAGTCGCTTTCGTATAGACATTGATTACCAGATTTTTTTCTGATTCCCCAACCTCTCTGTTATAAACTATGCTGTTATCAAATGCCTCGCCATTTACTTTGACCTGTTCAACTGCATAGTTCGCATTAGCTGTTATTTCAGTTTTCTCCGGATTGGTAGCTGAACCAAATGTCAGTACCCCTGACGTCTTTTCAGCGCCATCCACATGCACTGCGACATTTAACTTTGAAACTCCCTCAGGAATATCACCGCTTCCTGTCTCATATACAGCGATTGGCTTATTCTCTGTTGTAATCTGTACAAAATCATCTGCGTAAGCTATATTGTCATTTGCTACAATAGTAGTCATAGAGGATGGTACCAGCTGCAATGTCATTACGATAGCTAACAGCAACTTACTGAACCCTTTTTTCATATACATCCTCTCCTTTCTCTTATGGTGTATATAAAGTATTTCCCACTTTACACGATTAGTATAGAGCTGGAGGAGTTAGAATTTGGTTAGATTGCATCCTCGGACAAAAAAAAGTTCAGCAGGTGCATGAACTCTTCATTTCTAATTTACTGATTTGTATTCTGTATATAATAGTGCAGTCGTTCCTTACGATTACGCACCTTTCCCTGAAAGCTCGAGGATACACGCTGTGCAATCCGATACGCATCATCCTCAAGCCGGCATGGCAGAAGGACAAGAAACTGATATCGGTTCAATCGGGTGAACACATCCCCGCTTCTTAAAGAGCTTTGTATGGAGACTTTCGCCTTTTCCAGTAATTTCTCCAGACGTTTCTCATCATCTCCGTCTGCTTTAATTTCGAAAATGAATAGAAAATACCGTAAATTCTCGCGTACTGCATTTCGCATGGAAATTTCGTAAATATAATCAAATGCAGTATTATCACAGTATAATGCCCCTCTGGAAATTTCCTTGCTCTTATAATAGGAGGTGATACCCTCAATATTTTTCTTCTCTTCATTATTTCCGATGATATCGGAATACAGCTCTTTCATTTTTTCTGAAAGACTGATCGCATATTCGCTTACCAGCATCCTGGTAGAGGTCTGGTAATATTCATATGCCGCAGCGTAATCGCCCTCACTGATGAGAGCCTGTATATAATAGAAATGGTTTTCTTCAACTGAGGGCTCCAGAGTGGCCGCCTTCAACGCAATGCTTTTTAATTCCGCATATTGCGCACTGCGAAGATAATACGCACACAGCTTATCCGTTACGGATAAAAAAACATTACGGAAATATTCCACCTTCTGCATGAACCACAGCTGCTCCGTATCGTTATATAAACCGCCATCATACAAATCAATGATTATTCTCGCATGTACGGAAGTATTGTCGTCATAGCTGGCTGCCTTTTCAATTGCCGCAAATTCCTTCTCAAACAGGGATGTATCGACGATGGTTTCAATCTCCGGCTGAAAACGGTAACCACCCTTTTCTGTGTGTATAAATTCGATATCCTGGAACGTATGAATTTCCTTCAGCAGCTTACGCAGACGGAAGATGTTGAATTTCAGAGAACTCAGCGGATTATCACTGTTTTCCCAAAACAGCTCCATCAGAAAATCTCTGGAGACGTTATTTTGATCCTGCAGGATCAAAACTTCCAACAGGCTGAGAGACTGGCGGGACAGATAATCCCGCATATTGAACACTTCTCCACCATATTCAATCGTAAAGCCGTCAAACAGGTGGATATACATTTTACTGCTGTTCATGAAATTCCTCCTCATCTCATTTGTATAATTGCTGCTAAGTAAATCCATATTCCAACACATAGATTCCCTCTGAAAAAAAACCTGCCTTATCATGCTACTGCAAAATCGGAAGAATGTCCACAATAAGGCAATGATATTTGTAAAAAAAGAAATTTAAAAGCTGCTTCCCGGGGTTGGATGAAGTCTTATTCTTATGCATACAGATACATATGCTTAATTTTCATTCAAAAAAGCGCTCACCGTTTTCTTTATGAATTTACTGATACCGATATGTGACAAAGCTTCTTTGATAATGATTTCAAATGGATAAAGTGGTCAAAGGCAGAGCCGTACATGCACATCCTGTATATTTATCGCTTAGTTAGGAACTCATTTCCTTCTACAGAAAGAAAAAGACCCTTAGGTCTTTTCTCTTTACATCATCGGTGAGAACAGATTTAAAATTGCCCGCATGATACGAATCGGAAGCCGGATCTGCCGGCATTCCTCCAGTGTTACCTGATGACTTTTTGAAAGTGTTTCAAGATAATCCCTTTTCACATCCATAACCACCTTGCTGCGATAGAACCATACACCGCATTCATAATGCAGGTAATAGGAACGATAGTCCATGTTCACCGTACCGACGATTGCCATTTTATCATCTACAACAAAGCTTTTTCCATGAACAAAGCCCGGTGTGTATTCATATATTTTTACACCACCCTCAATCAGATCCTTATAATTGGAGCGTGTTACTGCGAATACATACCATTTATCCGGAATATGCGGTACAAGAATACGAACATCAATTCCATTTTTCGCCGCCAGCAGCAGTGCTGTTTTCATCTCATTATCGATAACAAGATACGGAGTAGTCGCATATACATACCGGTTGGCACTGTTAATCATATTGATATGTGTATATTCTCCGACATTTTCCTCATCTGTCGGGGAATCGCTGTACGGCTGCACATAGCCGTCATTGTGAATATTCTCAAACACCTTGAAATCGGGCTTATAGGAAAATACATCATCCTTTTCCTTTTCATCATAATTCCAGAACTGCAGAAACATCAGCGTCAGATTCCATACAGCTTCTCCCCGAATCATGACACTGCAGTCCTTCCAGTGACCAAAGCGCTCTTTCTGATTGATATACTCATCTGCAAGATTGATTCCCCCGGTCATTCCCACCTTTCCGTCAATGACAAGGATTTTTCGATGATCCCGGTTATTCATCTGCATGGCAAGCCGCGGCTTGATCGGATTGAACACCTTTGCCTGAATACCAAGCCTTCTCAGTGTCAGATAGTAGTCCTGCGGAAGCGTTGTAATACAGCCCGCATCATCGTACATGACACGTACCTCCACACCCTGTTTCACCTTATCGATCAGAATGTCCAGAATGGTATCCCACATCACACCGGGGGCGATTATGAAGTATTCCATAAAAATGAAGCTTTCAGCCTTTTTCAGCTCCTCCACCATTGCCTTGAACTTCTCCTCACCTACCGGAAAGTAGGTTGTTTCCGTATGATTGTAGATGGGAAAGATTGCATTCTTCCATAAATAGTTGGCCTGCTTGTGTGCAAGCGGATCCTCTGCCTCCAGAGCCTCCATGATTTCTGTATTCTGCCAGGAAATTTCCTGATAGTTTTCCAGTGCCTCGCTGTCTCGCTTGCGCAGCTCCTTGGGAACCTTCTGTCCGCCAAACAGCAGATAGATCAGTCCTCCGAAGACAGGTACAGCCATGATCAGCAGCACCCAGGTCAGCTTATAGGTCGGATTGTCATTTTTATTGATGATGTAAATGCTCATGCAGAAGCTTAGGGCGATCAGAATAAAATAAATCGCCACAAAGTATTCGCTGAGCTTGAAGACGATACCGAAAAATACGAACAGCTGAATCAGAATCAGTATCGATACAATCAAAATTTTATTATGTAAAAGGGATAGTAGTTTACGAATCATGCAGCTCCCTCCTTCTTTTATTTCTGGTTATGCAGATATTCTTTCACCATGGTGATATTGCCGTCCAGTGTCTCCAACTCAATATCACGATCCTTGCCGGTACCGGTTCCAATGACACAGAGGCTTCCCGCATCATCCAGTTCACCGCAGGAAATGACAACAGCTTTTTTGAAATACGCCATGGCATTCTGTGTACGCATTTTCTCATTCAGCTTGATGACGTCGATGGATTTCTTTTTCGGATGATATTTGGCTATTTCATTTGCCAGCTTACGGTTCTGCGGATTGAAGCCGATCTGTACGACACTGCCCTTTGCGATGCAGTCCAGACAGATGAGCGTCGGATTCTTCCCCGCATTTGCCAGATCCTTTGCGGCTGCCTCTGCACCGATAAAACGCATCTTGTTCTTATCGGTAAACAGAAAGCCCACCTTTTTGCGCTCATCCCTGTTCAGTCCCTTTGCGATTTCAACAGCTGCGGCTATTGTCGCAGAATTCCGGTTATAATTATGGGCATTGTGAAAGCCGTGCATCATCCAGTACATCAGCATGACAGTCAGCAGGAATAACCCAAAGGATATCAGTGACGCCAGTCCCGTTGAAGTAATCAGCGGCTGCAACCCATACAGACCTCCGAAAATCAGCGCAAAGAACAGGAAGATCGGAACATAGGTTGCCACCATGGTCTTGTTTGCCGTCTTGGTGCCGTCAAAAGGAAAATACAGCACCTTTTTCCAAAACTTTCTTTCCGGTGTGTCATAAGGAACAACAATGACCGTCTTCATCTGCTTCATATTTCCATATAAATAATTATGCGCATGTGACAGCAGCTTTTTTCCTTCAATCATCGTGGGTTCATAACCAAGTGCGTGAAAATCCTGATGCAATGCTTCGATAAAACGCTTCTTCTGTCTTCGACTGAAACGTGTACCATATGTTTTTGTATATTTCTCCAATACTGTTTTATCCATATAAGCGCCTCCTGAAACTAATATTTTTATTATACTAGAAATAAGAGAAAAATTACAGTGAATCAGGGATATCCAACGAAAAAGAGGACACTTTTTCTCTGTATCCCCTTTCATTTCTGCTATTACAGAGGCGACTGCAATCTTTCGTGTATTCGGTTATTGCTTACCTGCCCACTGCAATTGCCTTACTCTAAATGACAGAGATGCAGCATGGAATTACTTGCTGTAACTAAGTATGCAGAAAAGCTCACATCATGGTGTGAGCTCTCTGTATATAATTATCTATCTTAGTTTTCAGATTTGCCTTGCTTCCTTCTTCGACGAAGAACAACAGCAGCACCTCCGGCGAGCAGCGTCAGCATACCGGCTGCGCCAGTTGATGTCGTATCTCCGGTATCCGGATGCTCAGCATCAGGCTTTGACGGCTCCTTCTGTCCATCCCCCTGTGGCTTCTCATCATCCCCAGCGGATACCGGCTGCAACTTACGATAGCTTTGCTGCAAGGCCTCATATGCTTTGGCTATAGCTGCTTCATCCGCTGACTCATTCGCCAGCACAGCCTCTGCCTGCCTGAGCGCCTTAACAAATGCCTCCCAGGAGGCTGCCGTATAGCTGTCCTTTTTAACAGTCTTCAGAATAGACACCAGGTTTTGCAGCTGATCTCTATTTGCTGTACCCTGTACGATTTCAAGTGCCAGAACCGCCTGCTTCAGATTCTTCAGTGCCGTATCCACCTCACTTTGTAAAGCTTTCTCATTTGCCAGCACCTTTTCTGCTGCGGCAATGGCTTTTTCAAGCGCGGCATAGCTGTTTGCAGTATAGCCTTCCGCTTTGATTTTCTTCGCAGATGCCACAAGCTCCTTCAAATCCCTCTTGTCAGCTGTTATCACTGCTTTTTCCAGCCCCTGCATCGCCTTTTCCAAAGCAGCAGCACAGCTGTTCACATCATCCTGCGTGGAAGTTTCATCTGCATACGCTGCAGCTGCACGATACCATGCCGCTTCAAACGCCTTCCAGCTATCCTTTGTATAGTCTTTCTCCACATAGGTTTTGGCCTGATCCAGAAGCTTCTGCAGTTCTTTTTTATCTGCCCTTACCGTGACCTTCACCTCTATGGTGTGCCCGGCTGCTTTTCCACGTAAGGTGTACACACCGGCTTTGTTTACATTCACATCCTCCAGATTCCATGTGATCGTCTCCAGCAATTCAACATCGTTATCGAGCTTGACACGAATCTGTTTCGGCAGCTGATCCTGTAATGTCTTATCACCAAATGCAATCGTTAGCGCCGGAATCTTCTCCATCAGGCTTACAACAGATGCACCCGGGTATTGTACATTTACGTTATTAAAGACCGTTGTTGAACGGAATGTCTGTACGCCGAGATAGCCATCCTGCATATCCACATTGCTTCGTTCCAAAATCTTTTCACCATCCAGCCAGTACTCCGATTTACCGGCACCGTCATACACAACCTTCAAATGCGCCTGTGTTGCTGCTTTGGATTTCTTTGCGGGAATCACTTTTGTCACATTCCAGATTTCACCGTTCTGGTTTTTAAACAGCTTGGCAATGGAACTGCCGTCATCCTTTCGCTCTATGTTTGCACAAAACCAGTCAGCTGACGGATTGTTTCTATCGCTGACACCGAATACGATACCTGCAGCCGTACCTTCCAGAATATGCATATCTGCTTCGTAAATAAACGGTTTGTCTTTGTAGATCCGGGCATCATGAATCAAAAAGCTGTCACCGCCGGTATTGGAGCCAATCACCCCATCTGCAGTTTTCGCCCAGATTCCTCCATCCAGATTCCAATCCGGAATATTGGAAGCAAAGCTGGATGTGAATAGTTTGATTTCCACTTCCCTTTCCAGACCCTGTGCACTGGCTTTGATTTTATAGGTTCCCTCCTTACTGCCGGAAACAACGATACTTCCCTTTTCTTCTTTCACCAGCTGTAATCCCGGATCAAGTGTCCAAACGACATCACCGCTTTCCATATTCGGATACATGTTGGTATCAACACGGAATTCCGTATGAACCTGTGCTTCCCGCGGTGCTGACAGATATAGCTGCGGTGCTTCCGATTCAGAGCCTGACTTGCCGGTATACATGGACTTCATATCATAAATCTTCAGCTGATCAATCGTAACATCTCCATCATCACAGAAGAATTCCATACCGATATTGCTGTTTTCCTGATACATAGCGGTAGAAATATTGGCCTCTCCATCGTTTCCAAACGCTTCCACAGCACCCTGATCGATGATGATACGCAGCTTAACCTTATTCCCATCCAGCGGTTTCAGGGTATAGGAGAAATTACCACTGTTTACATGATAGCCTGCATTTCTGCCATCCACATACATGTTTTGTGTTTCCCTGTTATATTTGAAAATCAGTTCCTTTCCATTTCCCTTGCGCAGCTTAAATCCGAATTCCTTTGCGGTTCCCAGCGTGAATTCCCCTTCCAGATCATAGCGGATGCCGGATACGCCTCGCAGAATATTGGCATCGGATGAGGAAACCTTTTTATTTTCTGTCTGATACAGTATATGCTTTGTATCTCTCAGCTTATCCACTTCCTCCACGACATTTGATGTAACGATATAGTTGCCGTCTGCGTCCTGCTTCAATCCGTACTCCTGTGGAAGAGACTGCAGTCCCTTATAGGTTTTGCCATCAAATTCTATGAAGTCCTGCAGCCAGCTGATTCCAATCTGACGGTTTTTTCCGGTACCGTCCCGATAGAATGTCATTGTTGCATATTTTCCAAAACCGCCCCATGGATTGGCATTGGAATCAATATCTATTTTATCTGATTCCGCAGTCCATTTATAAATTCCGTTTTCATCCGGTTTCATACTTCCCACCACATAGAATCCGGCACTTCCGTTATAAATCCATTTTGTTTCTCCTGTTCCGTTTACCTTTGCCGGAATCAATCCAGGACACTCCGAAAGAATCTGTTCTCCATTTTTGTATTTCAGCGGCTGCGACTTTTCCCAGTGAATCAGGTCATCGCTAACGTGAATCTGTGCTGCTCCCCCGGCTGTCACCATATACCATTTATCCTTGGCGTCCCCATCAATTTTAAACACCTTCGGATCACGGAAATCATTTCCGGAGAGCGTGTTTCCTTCATTTGGTATTACCGGATTCCCTGCATATTTCTGCCAGGTAACTCCATGGTCTTTACTGGATGCGATTCCCTGCGACTGTTTTCCTGTCTTTTCATCATGATATGTATAGATAGATACCAGCTTGGATTCTCCCGGCTTGTTGTTGAATAAGCCGGATGTGTTTTCACTATCCTCTACAGCGGAACCGGAGAAAATCAGACCGTGTTCATCAATCTGCAGACCCAGCGGCTGCTGTTCCCAGTGAACGAGATCCCTGGAACGGACATGTGCCTGCGACTGCTTGTAGAAGTTGTTGTTTGGCGAATACTGATAGAATAAATGCCAGTAGCCGTCGGTGGAATCATACACCATGCCGTTGGGATCATTCATAAAATTGATCTGCGGTCACATGGAACTGCGCGCGGTACGGCTGCTGTGCCAGCTCTTCTGTTGACAGCCATTTATTTACAGCAAAATTGATATTCTCAGAAAATCCGTCCTTTTCAATGGTAACTCCCATGTTCAGGAAATTCATATCAAAGTCCTCTGCTGTCAAGGTAAAGGTATCCGTAACCTTTTGCTTTTCCTTTGTCACCTTGTTGTTACGATCCTTCAGCGTAATGTAAACATCCCCGCTGGATTCCGGCTTTATCACGACACGATCCACTCCTGCCGGGATATCCATACCGTAGTTTTTCACATTCGGATCAAACGTTGGCGTAATCGTCACACCATTCGTTAATATTTTGAAATCACTCAGCTTCGCCTCTTCAACAGCAGGAAGCTCACTTGCGGCCTTGTGATTCAGATTCTGATATTCGATATTTCCATCCCATGTCAGCAGTCCGAGATAGGATTCCCCCTTATGACGGCTGTCCTTTTCACGCATGATTCCCTTTCCGTTGGCATAAACGTAGATGTCTTCACCAACGACGATTACCTTGATATCATAGGAGCCGTCTGCATTTGGCTCCACATCGCTCAAAGGAACCTCGGCAATACTGCCGCCTGTCGGAAATTCAAACAGCTTGAAAATATTATGTGTGTAATCCGCATTGATCACATAACATCCTGCCTGTGGATTATCGGGATTCTGTACACGGAACATCAGTGCCCCGGCACCCTTTTTATCCAGATTGTTGATGTTGGCGGAATACTCGAAGTTTTCTATTTTCGTATCGGAGATTGCAAAGTTATCACCGCTTCCCTGTGAGTGCATACCTTTTTCTGTGATTTTCCAGCTTCCCTGCAAACCTCGCAGATTTTCCAGTGTTGTATGGAATAAGCTATCATCCGCCCTCACGGTTCGATCTGTAAACTGAATATTGGATAGCTCTGCCTCTGTCTGAAAGGTTAACACTCCGATATATCCGCCGGCCCAATCATCCATATTTCCGCTCATCACATTTTCACTGCCGCCTTCACTGGTCACCTTGTAGGTAAAGTCCCCGTTTGCCTTTATATCCAAATCCAGATGTACCGTTTTTGTAGAATCATAGTCATTTAATACCTGCATGGGCTGATAATTATGATCCCCGGGCACTCGGAACATGCGCATTTTGTTTTCTCCCTCATGCCTGATGACATTTGCGGCTCTCCATGCCTTGCTGGGATCATTTCGATCTCCCACACCGACCAGCAGTGCAGCGCATTGCGCATCACCGCTTTTGATTGTCAAATCTGCACTATAGTGAAAATCATCCGCAATTACCTTACTATCTTCACTCATTGCAAAATTGTCACCACCGGTATTATCCAGCATCACCTTGCCGCCCTCACTGCGAACATGATCCCCCTTGAAATTTGTCAATGAGACAGGCGCTGTTTCTTTTGTATCCTGCTCCTGATTCTTTGTTGAAGGTACCTGCTCCTCCTGCGGATCACCCGGAGCAGTTTCAGCCATTACATGAAAAGGTACTACATTGGTTACTGCCATGGAGCATGACAGTAAGGCTGTCAGCATTCTTGTCGTTTTTCTCGTCATACGATCTCTCCTTTTTTCATCCTTCAGACATCTTTTTGATGTTCTGTTTAAAGTATATCGAAAGAGAAAATGCCAACCCAGTGTATTTTGTAATCACTTACATTGACATCCGTTAAACTCTTTGTAGCTAATTCCTGCGTGGATCCTCCCATATCAGCAGGCATGCCGCAGTTTTGCCCCGCTTTGAAGATACCATATCGCCAGCTGCGTACGATCTCTGAGCTGCAGCTTCTCCAGAATGATACTTAGATAATTTCGTATCGTTCCCTCTGTAAAAATCATCTTTTCAGCGATTTCACGATTGGACATCCCCTTTGCTATGGCATTGATGATATCCCACTCCCGTGCACTCAGCTTCCTTACACACTGATTCACGCGCTTATGGTCCTGGTTCTCCATCTTCAGCCCTTTTTCAGTATGCATCATATGAATCATTTTTGCACCGACATACGGATTCAGAACACTGCCGCCCTCCATTGTGGTTTCGATGGCATATTTCAGCTCACCGAGTGAAACCCCTTTGAGGATATAACCGTTGGCACCATAGGCAAGTGCCTTCATTACATATTCATCATCAACAAAGGTTGTTAAAATCAGAACACGGACATTCGGATATTTCTCTTTCACGATACGTGTGCATTCCACACCGTCCATAACCGGCATACGAATATCCATCAGGATCATATCAACACGCTTTATCTCCAGATGCTGCAATACCTCTTCCCCATTTCCTACAACAGTAGTCACTGCAAACCCCTCGATAGAGTCCAGAATGATTTTCAGGCTCTCGCGAATTAACTGCTGATCCTCAGCTATCATAATCTTTGTCATGCTCTTTCCCTCTCGCTATCTCAAATAGTATACATTTATGTATAGCTTGTTTTTTAGGCAATATGGTCGTATAATGCACAAAAAAACAGCAAAAGCTGCTGTTTTGTACGTATTTCATAAAGTATAAGTAAATGAATACCTACGCCCAAACCGGTGATCCACTCCGGGTTATGAGCTACTGATTTTTCAATCATTCCACTGACAGCCATCACCGTTATAGGTAACACATCGGATACTTCCCTTTGTATATCCGATTGCTATCGCATACTCTCCTATGCTGTTTCGATCCAATACCTCCTTCCTTACTCATCAGGCATTACGGCGTATTATGTTTTATCACTTCCTATTTTAATGCGCTTAAAAGTAGACGTCAATTAACATTTGTAATCGGTTACAGAAGACAGCTTTATTTGCAGATGCTGCGGCATACTCCCATCACATATTCCATATACGAATCCGTGTATAAAAACACCCGGCTGGGCTACCGGGTGCGTCTCATCATATTATAAGGTAATTTCTATCACATTTTCGAAAGGGTTATTATAAGCACGGACATAAACGAGCGGTTTCCCGCTCATACTACTGATTACTGACTCCACACGGATGATGGGAGTGTTCATCTTGATTTTCAGCAGATTCGCAAACTGAACCGGAACCAGCATGGGTATGAACTTTTGCGTAACACGTCCGTTTTTTACATAATCGTTCATATCCAGCAGATTTTTCAGATTTTTCATATCTGCATCGGATATCTGGTTTCGAATAAAGAAGATCTCCTCAACGCTGGTCGGCTTGGAATTGACGGTATTCAGCCGAACAACGCTCAACACCTGATCATCCTGATCGATTTCCAGTATCGGTGCAATGTCTGCGGCATCCTTTACATTAAAATACATGACGATGAACTCACTGATTTCTTCCTGCAGCATTTCCGCAGCTGTATTCTTCTTCAGCAGCTTGCGGTCTGCGACAAAGGTTCCCTTGTTTTTATCGCGGTAGAGGAAACCCTCATCAACAAGCTCATCGATTGCTTTACGCACAGTCATACGGCTCGCATCGAAGCGAACCGCCATGTCACGTTCTGAATCAATAGGTGAATTGGCAGCCTTATCTTCAATTTCCTGCATAATTAGGTCTTTGATTTTCCGATAGATAGGAGTTGCCATAGTTTCACCTCTTTCCTGATACTAGCGCATGAAGCCGAAGGATTTCCATGGTTTGATATAATCCAGCAGCATGTTCTCATCCTCCGGTATATGACCGATGACATTTTTTCTTCCATCATTCGGCATATCCTTCAACACAATATGCAATTCTCCTTTATAACGGGAATATTCATCATTTACAATGACAACATCACCACGTTTTAAATCTCTTGTATTCTTTGGCGGAACGCTTTCCTTAGCGTAGGTAACACGCGGCATGGTGCTTCTCGCCATATACTCGCTCATATCTCCACGAACAAAATGCGGGTGCTCGTAAAGGATCTTTTCTTCTGTCGGGTGAAGATCCGCTTCAAAATCAATCTTGAAGGTAAGCTTACCGGGATCAATTTTTGAAAGCGTAGAGAGCTCTTCCTCACTCGCATAAGCATTTGCGATGATGACATCATCCACCAGTCTTGTGGCAAACAAATGTCTTGCCTGCACATCGATTGGCAGGTCACGGTGTATTTCCAAAGTACACAGACCCTCATTCACCGGCCATGGGCCATAGGTTCCCTCTTCCTGAGAGGATACGAAGGCAGCGACTTTAATATTCAAATCCTTAATGTCCTGACTGCATTTTTCAAAATGCTCATAGCTGATTCCGCTGTAGCGCTGCGGATAAAAGTTATGACAGGTGATGATATTATCCAGCTTTGGATAATGGCTCATAATATTGTCCAGATATTTCGTACCCAGACTTGCGTTGATTTCGATTTTCAAATTTTGTGGATTATAGGTCATCAAAGCTTCCTTCAATGAATCAAATCCTTCATCCAGACGAATACCGTCAGCATGCATCTCTGCGAAAAATGACAGATCATCATAAGAAACATGCAGCTTCTCAAATACAAACGGCGCAACATCCAGGATGACTTCCATTCCATAGGAATGTGCGTGGTCGATCAATTCTCTGAATTCCGCAAGGATTTCCTCGCGTTCCTTTTCTACACTCAGCAGGCAGGTAAAGATTCGTTTGAATCCGTATTTTGCGGCAAGTGTCACATATGCTTTATCTTTATCCAGAGTTGAATGCTCTGGATAAAGAGAAATTCCTAATCTAGCCATGATTAGCTCCTCCTTTGACAAGCAGCCAATACTATTACGATTCGGTTGCTTCTGACTTCTCTTTTGCTTCGTTCTGAATGTAGCTTTCCATGTTACGCAGCAGCTTTACTGCCTTCTTTTTCGCCCCGCGGTTATAGAAGAAGGACATAATTTTAAAATTCACGCTCTTCGCACCGCTGGCTCCGGAAAAATCTTCCATATACGTTACACCGATATGATCTTCATCCAGCTGTTCAATTTCATAGGAAATTGTATTGATACCCTGACTGCTTTCGAATTTCGCCTTGTAAATCCGCGGAGCTTCAAAATCCGTAATCGTGACCTTGACCTTTCCTTCACGCTTCATCTTGTTTTTCATATCCTTCGTGTAGGAAAACCCTTTGTGAATCTGCTTCGGTCGAATATTCTTACCCGTTGATGCTGTGATATCGTATGCAATTGACTCTGCGATTTTATCGAAAAAAACATCCGCATTCACATACAATTTTTCTTCTACTTTGATCATGTGCTTCTCCTTTTATTTCTTTTTAACGTTCTTTTTGTCCTTGTATACCATAAAGGCTCCCAGACATAAAACAGTGACACCACAAATACAATACAATATTTTTTGTGAAAAGTCATTATAAGTTTGAGAATACATCATGATGATGCAGCCGATTGTTACAGCAAATAAGCCCCAGCGTGTCATAAATATCACCTTTTTCCTATGTTGTTCGCTTTTTTATTTTGTAGTTACCTGAAAGTACATTACGCTACCGATTGGTGTAGCCTTGATGGTTTTCTTGGCGATTGCACATGCCTTGTCAAGATCCTCTGTGTTTACGTGAAATGCAAGCTTGATTCCCGTTTTTCCCTCATATTTGAAGCTGACGCCTTCCTCCGTTGTCTTCTCCAGCAGATCAATAATAAATTCCTGATTTAATCCGCAACTGATGTATATCATTCTGTTCACCTCTTGTTTCCCTTATTTTTAATTACTTTTTGATTTCCTTATATAAATCCATGAATTCCTGAGACAGGATTTTAAATGCCTCCGCACTCATCAGCTGATCCTCAGCATGTGTCAGCAGCAGCGTCATCTGTGTGGCTTCCCCGCCGGCTTCCTGCTGAATCAGCTTTGCATGGGAATGGTGTCCCTCGGTGAAGGATTCATCCCCCTGCTTGATAAGCTCCTGTGCCTGCTCGAAATTTCCGGTTTTCGCTTCCTGAATGGCTTCGATGTAAAGTGAACGTGCCATTCCCACGCTAGAGATAATTTCAAAACAGATCAGTTCTAAACCTTCCATATTGTCCTCCTTATAGTAAGCAAGGGAAGAGTAAATATCCTCTTCCCTTTCTATTTACTTTTGTTGCTATAGTTTTTATTCTTCTACGTTGTTCATTCTGTTTGCAACGATAACAAACGGAATCCAGCAGAGCACTGCTACAACCAGGTTGATTGCGGCGATAACTCCGGCCATCAGACTACCACCTGTTGCCAGGATTGCATAGATTACTGGTGGAACTACCCAAGGTACTGTGATGAATACCGGTGGGATCAGTCCGGAAGCTGTTGCAAGATAAGCGATTGTTGCCAGAATAACCGGTGTAATCAGCCAAGGAATAAAGTAGATAGGGTTTAATACGATTGGCAGACCGAAGATAACCGGTTCGTTGATGTTGAAGCAGCCCATTGGCAGACTCAGTTTTGCTACTGCTCTTGCATCGTCTCTCTTGGAGAAGATCATGATGGCAATCAGCAGTGCAATGGTACATCCGGAGCCACCCATCCATACAAAGGCATCGAAGGAACCACGTGTCCATACGAACATTTGGTCAACAACATCATTCAGTGATTTTCCTGCAGCCATAGCAGTATTGTAGATGTTTGTATTGTCGTTCAGCAATGGAATATATCCACCGTCCAGAATTGGAGCCAGTACGTTTGGTCCGTGCAGACCGAAGAACCAGAATACCTGTACAGCAAATACAAGAATGATGATAGCGCCAAGACCCTGTGACAGGTTCTGGAATGGAATCTGCAGATACTGGTTGATCAGCTCAGGCAGACCGTTTCCTAAGAATTCTGTACATAAGAACTGAATGATACCTGCAGTGTAGATAGCGATGGTACCCGGAATAATTGCAGCGAATGCTTTGGATACTGCTGGTGGTACCTGCTCAGGCAGCTTGATGGTAACTTTCTTAATCATCAGTTTCGCATAAATGATAACAGAAACCAGACCGATAATCAATGCAGAGAACAGACCACCGGAGTTTGTCCAAGCATATGGCAGGAAGCCCCAGCCGGTAGCATTATTCAGTAATATAGCATCTTTCGTGTCATTCAACGCAACATCCAGTCCTGCACTCTTTAATGTGTTCAGTGCATCAACTGCAACATCAGGAAGCTGATAGTTGAAGGTAGCGCTCTGTGCTAAGATCGTAACGAAGGAAGCCAGTGCAACAAGACCTCCAGCAAGCGGGTTCACATCATAGGCCTTAGCCAGATGGTAACCGAAGGAAAATGCAAATGCAATGGCCAGCATTGCCAGTGTTCCCCACCATACATTTCCGTTGATTCCAATCAGCCACTGGAATGTTTCTGCAATATGCCAGTCCGGCAGATAATTGTTTGGCAGATCACGGAAGAATACGTTTAATAATGTAGCGACAGCACCTGCCATGGTAATTGGCATGATACCGATGAATCCATCACGAATCGCTACCAGATGTTTCTGAGAACCGATTTTCGCCGCAATCGGCACAAAATGTTTCTCCATCCACGCTGTGAATTTTTCCATTTTTCTTTCTCCTCCTAAAAATGAATTATTTTACACTGTCCGGTAAAAGGAGCCACCTGTTACCGATAGTGACAATGCCATTGTGAGGGATTTTACATCCCAAGAAGCTTTAACGCCTGTTCCAGAACCTTCGCTCCGTTCATGGTGCCGTATGCCTGCATGTCGATGACTGCAACCGGTTTTCCTCCTGCAATCGCCTTCATTTTGGATTCCAGGAAACGAACCTGAGGTCCCAGAAGCATAACGTCCATTTTTTCTACATTGTTGACAGCATCCGCATCACCGACAGCCCATATTTCTGCTTCGATTTTTTTCTCTGCCGCTGCTTCCTGCATTTTCTTAACCATCATACTGGTTGACATTCCTGCAGAGCATACAAGTAAGATATTTGTCATGAGTTTTACCCCTTTCTAGTGGTCTATACCACTTGGTACACTCATATGATACAACACCCCTTTAAATAATGCAAGCGTTTTCTTTCTAAATTTCTAATTTTTTCTGTTCAAACGCCGCAGACAATCTCTGAAAAAAGCAAATAACCCTTTATTTATCGCATTATTTCCACTTTTTATTTTTTAACACAATTTGTGATTGCTGTTGCAGTCTTGTGATATTTTTTTATGAAACCGCTTATTCTTATGGTTTATACCATGGTCCAAGTGGTCTAATCCACATGGTTTTAAGCTTATACCATATAGTACAAGGATGAAGATGTGGAAGCAGCGGACAAGCATAGCTGAAACGCACTTGTTTACAGCGCTTTTTCCCTGCACAGAGCAAAAAAAAGACAGCAGATCCAATACATGCCTTACCTGCTGTCCGTGAAAATCATCCTCTTGTCCATCCCTGCTGCTGTTAGCGCATATCCTTCCTATAAGTATCAGGAAGCCTGCTCGCCTTGTGTGAAATCAAAGAGAGCATTTTCATAATCCTTTACAAAATAACGGATATTTTTTCTTCCCCTGCAAATTACCGTATGGCCCTCCGCCTCCAGTTTTTCCTTCTGCGCACTCACACCTCCGGGATATTTGGCATTCAGCTCTCCGTTAGCCTTCAGCGTTCTCCAGTAGGGGGTTGGATCATCCCTTCGCTGAACACTTGCCCATGCCGCAATGGAAACGAAAATACCGGCAGTGATCGGCTCCGTAAAATCCGCATGACTCACTCGTGCGAAATAATCACGAAGCTCCCCGACAGTTGTCACCTTGCCGAAGGGTACTCTGCGCATAAGCGTGTCATAGTCGATAGGCGGTGCAAAATACATACGACTGCCTCCGTACTTTTTAATGCTTTCGGTATCTGTAATGATTTTCATCTTTGGCATATCCTTGCTGTCATGCAGCATAGCGTTGAAATCCTTTTTGTCTTCATTTGCCATGGTTGCCACCTCCTGCACTAAGCATAATACGTTTTCTTTCTGCATGCAATGAGACGGTTTCACAAATACAATACATAACGCTCCATGATTCATCCGTTATTGCATAGGGTGTAAACGATGAGCTTTTACAATGTCCCTGATTCATCCGCATTGGGTTCTGTTGTCCATTCCTTGTTAAAATCAGATCCGCTTATGATTCTTCGCTGCCCGTTTGACTTCAAAAGATACATATCTTCATCAGGATAATAACAGGTATCCTCCTGCTCTACCGTCCCTATGTCAAGTAGTATCAAATCGGTATCGCCAAAATTGTATATGGAATGCGCAATATTCTGTCCGGAGGGCTTTGCGAAAAAATCACCCTTTGTAACAGGACAGCTTTTATCATTCAGCCGCACAGTCCCATTTCCGGATAGAACAAGAAAGAACTCCTCCTGCTGGGAATGGCTGTGATACTTTGTGCTGAAGCTTTCCGGCGGAATTCGATCAATGTTCACATACAGCCGTTCGCTGCCTGCGGCTGCACCAATTGCTTTTGTAATGAGTCCATGCGTGTCCTGCGATATAAACTCCTCTGCTATTTGATCCATATGCTGTATCATTATTTTCCATTCTCCTTTATCTTACCGCCTATTCAGAAAGCGCTGTTTGCCGTCATTCTCCGTATCGGCTGAATCGCACGGCATGACATATGCCATCAGAACGAATGCAGAGCTGCTAAATCAGTCATTTTCCTTCCTATCCATGTATACAGACAGCCTTTGCTATGGCGATGTTCCACAGTCATATGATAACATCCCTGTCTTCTTCATGCAAATCCGATAATCCGTTTGCGCTGCTTTCATTGCTATGCAAAGAAAAAGATACAGACCTCACATAACTATTCTGCATCTTTCCCGCTGCTATTCCTCTAGGATATCCGCGCACATCTGATGCGCCATCGTCGTTAGAATGATACAGCAGCTCGTCGCTCCCGCATCCAGATAGCCGCGGCTTCGCTCTCCCAGTCTTGCTGCTCTTCCAATCTTTGCCACAAGCTCCTTTGTGTGTTCCCTGCCTGCCTCGGCTCCCTGCTGCAGCGCACACAGGCATGCCGCATAGCTTCTGCCTTCCTGCATCGCCTGCTCATATGCCCTTATCGCCGGTGCAAGGGTGTCAATCAGTGTTTTATCGCCTTCCTTTGCCCCTGCCAGCTCCTGCAAGCCCTGTAAGGCATCCTGCAGTGCTTTTAGGAATACCTCCTTTGTGAGCTTCGCTTCCTGTTTGCACGCTCTTGCAATTCTTGAAAACATCGTTCCGTAGATCGGACCCATGCTTCCTCCGATATCCATCACCAGCGTCCGCGAGATCGTCTTCATGCTCTCGGAAAAGCTCATATCCGCACGAAGCCGCTCCTTCGCCATCAGAAACCCCTTGTTCATATTGACTCCGTGATCCCCGTCTCCGATTGCACCGTCGATCTCACTCAGATATGCTGCATTCTCGTGGATCGCTTCACATATCGCTTCCGCTATCTTCACATTCTTCTCATTTCGGATATATTCCATCACGGTCTCCTCACCTGTGTCAGTCCCACACATGCACAATCCATATCCAGACATTCTTTCAATTCTTCATCCAGCTTCATCATCGTCAGCGTTACACCATTCATCTCCAGTGACGTGAAATAGTTCCCCACATACGAACGGTATACCCGGATACCTGCCTGCTGTAACAGCTCCTCCACCTCATGATAGAAGATATACTGCTCCATGACAGGCGTTGCCCCCAGACCGCTCACCAGTACCGCCACCTCATCCCCGCTTTGAAACGGTACATCGCGGATGACCATATCCACCATCTCCTGTGCCATCTGCTTCGCGGACCCCAGCGGTTTTACACATACGCCCGGCTCTCCGTGATGTCCGATTCCAAACTCCATCGTTCCCGGCTCGATCTGGAAGTTCGGCTTTCCGTTTGCCGGTATTGTACACGGTCCCAGTCCGACACCCACGCTTCTTGTATTCTCGATTGCCTTTTGTGCGGCAGAGATGACCGCATCCAGATCAGCTCCCTGTGCCGCTTTCGCTCCGCCGACCTTCCATAGAAAGATTTCCCCCGCCACACCTCTTCGCTTGGTGATGTCTTCCTTCGGCGCACTTGCCACATCGTCATTCGCCACTACGGTTCTTACCTCGATGTCATCATCCTCTGCAAGCTCCATCGCCATCTTCACGTTCATATTATCTCCGGCATAATTGCCATACAGCACTGCCACTCCCATGCCCTGATCCACCGCACGGATACTGTCATAGAAGCTCTTGGCTGTCGGTGAGGAAAAGATTTCCCCCACAGCGACCGCATCTGCCATATGTTCTCCGCAGTAGCCGATGAAGGCCGGTTTATGTCCGCTCCCTCCTCCGGTTACGATACCCACCTTTTTCTGTTTATTGAAGGAATTGCTGATGACGACTCTGGGATTTTCTTCATCCACATGGATGATATCCCGATGACATTTCGCAAATCCCTTCAGCATATCCTCTACGACCATGTTGGGATTATTGATGATTCTCTGCATTCCCTGCACCTCCTTATCTTCTGTATTCCTGTTCGATTTCCATGATACGTGCCACCTTTTCAGCACTGGCACCGCCGGCAAAGCTGCATTCCAGCCAGCGTTCCACCAGCAGCCTTGCATATTGCGCTGCTATGACTCTTGCTCCCATGCACAGCACCTGACAGTCATTGGATTTGATGCTGCGCTCCACAGAGAACAGATCATGTCCGACCGCCGCACGGATACCGGGAATCTTATTGGCAGTGATCGCCATACCGATACCGGTCCCGCACAGCAGGATACCGCGTTCACAGCTTCCATCCGTGATACATGCGCACAGCTTTTGCGCAATGTCCGGATACAGGGACGGCGCTTCATGATAGACCCCGATATCCTTCACCTCATGCCCCAGCTGTATGATAGTTTCCTTCATTGCTTCCTTCAGGCGGTATGCCGCCTCATCACATCCGATTACCAGCTTCATAAGTGCTCCTTTCCTCCCTGCGAGTTGCCCGCAAGTAACATCCGTTTATCTCAATATATCCTATCCTTTGCTCCTCTGCCGGATAGGAAGAAAAGCCGCAAGCGATTCACTCACGGCCTTCCCTGCCAGCTACAGCTTCGTGATTGCGAAAACCGTTTTTACCGGATGATTTTCAAAGTTCACCAGCTGATACTTCACTCCTGACGGGATAAAGAAGGTATCCTCCGGCTCCAGTACGAAGCTTTCCTCCAGATCGACCAGATTGACTGTTACCGGGCCCTCTACACAATACAGTGCCGCATCCCCTTCATGAATATCCGGATCGGAGCATCTTGGTCCATAGCCGCCTGCCGGCAGTATGAATTCCCCAAAGTGACCGTAATCATTGCTGGTGATGAAACGCATCAGCATCGGATGCTTGGTTCCATGCACATTGTTCAGCTTTTCAAAATCCCGGACCGCATAGACCGCACCGGTTTCTCTTGCTTCTTTGGGATCTACCGGCCATGCACCGATATCATCCGTACAGCCCTGACGGGAGATATCCTGAATCCTTCCACGCATATCCGGAAGTGTATCGTTGTTTGGTCCCTTATAGAACTTCGTTTCCTCATCGCTTGGAATCACAGCAGGCGGAATCGACTCACTCCATGCCTTCGGTGTGATGAAATACAGGATCCTTGCCTTCTGATCGGAGAAATTGTGACAGCAGTGCCATGCACCCTCCGGCATGAACAGCCCTTCTCCAGTTTCCAGATAAGCAAACTGTCCGTTTCCGCTTCGCTGTACGACCGGACCGTTCAGGATGTAATAGGATTCATCACCGGGATGGATATCCAGCGGTGCAAAGACACCGCCCGGACCCAGCTCATAGATACCGAGCATGAAGGTATCCGTCGTAACCATCGTAAAGGTATTGTCAGAGGTAAATGCATTGTTGGGTGGATACAGCGCTGTGGAATACTCGCTCTTGCGAATCAGCGTCGGTTTCTTATCCTCTACTTTAAAGGGGAAATTCCCCATGATATCAAATAGTTTTGCCATAGTCCTGTGTCCTTTCCTATTCTTCAGCTTCTACTGCAGGCTTACGCAGCAGGATCAGTAAAGCTGCACTGACTGCGCCGGCAATCAGAAGTGCTACAATAAACAGAAGTGCGTTATTCAATGCGAACAGTACAAACAAGCCGCCATGCGGTGCACGCATGGTCAATCCGAATACATAGGATAATGCACAGCCTACTGCGGAGCCTGCCATCAGAGAAGGAATCACCGTCAGTGGATTTGCGGCCGCAAACGGAATGGCGAATTCGGTGATCATACCGAATGCTCCGGCAAACAGACCGGGTACCGCTGCACGTTCCTCCTTTGTAAATTTGTTTTTTGCGACCAGTGCCGCAACCGCGATTGCCAGCGGAGGTGCCATACTGCCGATAAAGTTCGCTGCCATCGGCATGTAGTTTCCGGCATCCATAGCAGCAAGCGCGAAGGCATAGGCAACCTTATTGCAGGGACCACCCATATCAAAGGCAAGCATACAGCCCTGGATGATACCCAGCAGGACAAGATTTCCGGTTCCCAGAGAGTTCAGCATATCGGTTAAAACCGTTGTTAATGCGGATAGCGGTGTACCAATAACGTATACCATGATCAAACCGATTGCCCCTACCCCGATGATTGGAATAATCAGTGTTGGCAGCAGTGATTTCAATGCCATCGGCAGATTGATTTTCTTTAACAGATTCACAAGGTAACCGGCAATGATACCTGCAATCAGGGCACCAAGGAAGCCGGACCCCTGCATATCCGCAAGTGCACCGCCGACCATACCGACAGCAATACCGGGCTTATCCGCAATGGAATAGGCGACATAGGCACCCAGAACCGGCACCATTAAGGCAAATGCCTTTTTTCCTAACCAGAAGATGGTTGAAGCGAAGTTCCCATATTCTTCCACGGAATTGGGAATGTCATAACCGCCAATGGCGAAGCCCAGAGCAATCAGTATTCCTCCGGCGATAACGAATGGCAGCATATAGCTAACACCTGTCAACAGTGCCCCTTTTATTTCACTAAGTTTTTCTTTCATGACTTTTTTCGTCCTCCTAAATAACATACTGTATGAATTATTTCAGTGTTTCGAAAATGATATCCGGCTTCTGAATCACCTGATGCGGTGTATGTCTGACAATCTTATCCTTATAAGCGTCAAAGCGTTCTGCCTTACTGATTCCCACGTCATTGGCAAAAACGATCAGGTCTGCCGTCTTGATATCCTTTTCCGAGAGCTTGTTTTCAATCCCTAAAGCTCCCTGCATCTCCACCTTGCACGCATACCCCTTCTTTTTGCATTCCTTTTTAATAGCCTCTGCGGCCATATACGTATGAGCGATGCCTGTTGCACAGGATGTAATTGCAACAATTTTCATAAAATTCACCTTCCTTTCCGTTCCCATTGTGTTCCTTACGCACAATTCGATTGCAGGGTATTGATAGCCTGAATGATTTCTTCATAGCTTTGTGCATGCTCCAGTACTTCGATAAATTCTTCATGCGTCAACAGCCCGGCCAGTGTGGCAAGCACCCGCAGATACTGATCTGAGCTTTGATTAGCGGCAATCGCCAGCATGAAGACATAGCGTACATCGCCCTCCTCATCATGGGAGCAATAGCGGAATGTCTGCTTGCAGCGGCAGAAGCCTATCCCCGGTTTTACTACAGCATCGCATTTGCCATGCGGCAGTGCAATCATGTTTCCCATATAGGTGGAACCCAGGGTTTCCCTTTCCTCCAGCGCTTTGATATATTGCTTTGCATCTGTCACGATACCGGCTGCCTCGAATTTTGCGGCCAGTGTTTCAAACATGGTTTCCTTATCCGTAAACGGCTCGACATCCAGCAGAACGGTATCCCTGATCAAAACCTTCGATAAATTTACTTCGTTCATAACGATTCCTCACCCCCGGTGCTACTTTCCGTTTTTGAATACAGTCAGTACTCCCTTTGCATATTCTTTCATAAAGCGGTAGCTTTCCTCTTCCACCTCATGCCAGAAGGCTTTTCCATCCCGTTCGTTCAGGTATTCCTGGATATGCCTGCTTGCGGCTGTTGCCATGTAGCTGTAATAGTTGACCTTGGAACAACCTGCTGTGATCGCTGCACGTACCTGCTCTTCGTCTACTCCGCTGCCTCCATGCATGACCACGCGCGTTTCCTTCGGCATTGCAGCACGGATTGCCTTCACTCTCTCGATATCCAGTAGCGGCGGTTCCGCATAGATGCCATGCGCTGTTCCAAAGCACACCGCCAGTGCATCCACACCGGTTTCTCTCGCAAATTCCGCTGCCTGCTGTGGGTCGGTGAAGGTCTTTTTGATGCTTTCATGTGTCCAGCCAATGCTTCCTCCATGAGAGTCTTCTTCCGTGCTAGTCATAATACCCAATTCAGCTTCTACTGTGATGTTTAAATCATGAGCAATTTTCGTAAATTCCTTCAGCTTTGCCATGTTTTCTTCAAACGGCAGCGCACTCAGATCATACATGATGCTGGAAAAGCCACAGCGGATCGCACGCATGACGAAGCTGTAATCACTGCCATGATCCAGATGCACACATACCGGCACCTTTGCCTGCTTTGCATACTCCACCATCTTTGGACCAATGCTTTCCATGGGAATCAGTGGATCATGTACCTGCGCATGGTCGATAATGATCGGCACATTCAGCTCCTCAGCCGCATCCACAACCGCACGCAGTGTTTCCATATTCGGTGTGTTGATACAGCCGATGGCATACCCCTTTTCTTCTGCTTCCTTCAAGATTTCTTTCATGTTCACTAACATTTTCTATATATCCTCCTTAATATGTCTGCTGTTTATACGCCCAGCCCGGCGGCAATACGCTTTAAATTGGCTAATCCCTGTACAGCCAGCTCTTCTCCGGTATCCGCAAATTTACGCCATATGGCACAGTTCGCATTCAGTTCTTCAAAGCTTGGATCAAAGGATTCAATGACACAGGGTCCCTCATATCCGATGTCATGTAATGCTGTGAAGAATTCCTCCCACGGTACCAGTCCCGTTCCCGGGATACCGCGGTTGTTTTCACATACATGCACATAGCCCAGATACGCTTTTCCACACACTTCGGCCGCTTCCCTATAGCTGGTCTCCTCGCGGATCATGTGGAAGCAGTCCAGATGCACTGCCATGTTTCCGGTGCCAACCGCCTTGCAATAGCGTACGCCCTCCTTTGCAGTATTGATGAAGTGGGTTTCAAAGCGATTCACCGGCTCCACGCATATTCGCAGCTGCGGATGTGTTTCCTTCGCATACCGGGCAGCTTCACGCATCGCTTCCACAGAATGGTTCCATTCCTCATCCGTCTTCGGTTTCCCGCTCAGACAGCCCCAGCCGGCATAATTCACACCGCCGAGGATGGTACTGCCTAATTCTTTGTTGATATCCACCAGTCTTTTGAGAGCCTCCACCCCGTTTTTACGGATTGCCTCATCCGGAGAAATCAAATTCGTCTTTGCGTCCAGAGTCGTTGTTGTGACAACCTCCAGCTTCGTCTTTGCCAGCTCTGCCTTTACCAAAGCAGTAGGAAAGGTTTCCGGATGGGCAATGGCGATATCGATGGTAGAAAAGCCCAGCTCCTCCGCCTTGGTGATGACCCACAAATCCTTCTCTGAAAACACTTCACTCCAGATAAAGGTATCTACTCCAAATCTCATCGTATTCCTCACTTTCTATGCGGTGATTCCACTCTGCTGCAGAATCTCCCAGATTTCCATTTCATCCCTTGCATTCTTCAAGGCCTTGATATTTGATCGATCATCAATGAATGCATAGAATTGCTGGAAAAAGTTATATACTTCGGACTGCGTATTGAAATCAATGGCCATTAAAAATACAATCTCAATACGATCCTCGTATGTCCAGTTCATCGGACGCTTTAAACGCATGACAACAATGCCGCTTTTTTTCACATATGTCTTATAGCCATGCGGTACTGCAATACTGTTTCCAATAGAAGTCGGTGTTGTCTTCTCCCGCTCCCATATCTTCTTCTCAAAACCTTTTTTCACATATCCTTTTTCATAGAGCAGCTGACAGCCTCTGGATATGACATCCTCCTTTCGCTTGGCATTCACATCACACAGAATCAGCTTCGGATCAAACAGCTGGAAGGCTTCATCCCGATCCGCTACTTCCACATTCTGCTTCTCTGTAATTGCCCGGCTTATCTTTTCAAGATCGTCATCGCTGATTTCGCGACTGACAAGCAGGACATTTTTCTTCAGCTCCAGCGGTACGGTCGTAATAATCAATTCAAATTTAGTAATGGAGCTTTCCTTTATATCCTCATAATGCAGAATCTTGCTGATGGCCAGATTTTCCACATTGCGCATTATTTTATTCGCCTGATACTTGGATGTATGGAAATCGGCTGCCGAGATAAACACGGCATTGACCGGATGATCCGATTCATCGATTGCATTGTTGATCAGCATGACGATATAGGCGATATCATCATCCGTGAAGCTGATTTTCAGGCAGGATTCCACTTCCTCGATCGTTGTCAGCGTAATACCGTACAGGCTGGGAAAACGATGCTTGATATCCTGACGGAAATCGTACCGTTTGGATATGGCGAAGGTCTCCTGCGCCTTCTTTTTCTGGATAAAGAGACTCACATCATGGACAAGTCCCTCACTGATCACAAAGCGCTTGTTGGCGACGATTGCTTTGAGATGCTCCAGAAACTCCCTGGTAATCGCATCAAAGTATTCCATATTGATTTCATCATCCAGTCCATGGTTGCTGAAGACGATGAACTGAGCCGCCATGCATCGGATTTCCAGTCCCAGATAGGCCTGCAGACCGTGAATTGCCGTATCAAACAGATTCTTAGCGGCGGTGTATTGATCGTTATTGACATTCAGCTTGTTCATGATATTCTTTTCCACAATAACATTGCCCTTGCGAACTCTGCGCAGCGTCACGGCAACATATTCCATAAGCTGCCAGTAGTCGGTATCCGTGAATGTCATTTCCAGATCATCCTCCACATCCTTTAACAGCTCCTGCAGATACAGGATATCGAAGTCGTCATACATTTCCAGAAAGTAGTTATAGAATTTTTCTGAAATGCGGTAATCCATTCCCTCCGGCACCTGTTCACTGCCATAGATTTCATTCATGAACTCCTTATTATTCTCCAGAATCGCCTGTCGGATATTAAACTCTCCACCCGCCACACCGATTCCCATATTGCGCTTCTTCACAATTTTTAAATCAAATTTTAACAGCCACTGCTCCAGCACCTCCAAATCCTTTGTAATAACGTTGCGTGCCACGTTCAGTTCCTCGGCAAACAGCTGGATCGTATAGCTGGAATTGTATTCAAACAAGACATCCAGTATATATTTTTTACGGTAATTATAGGATGAGGAATGATCACTGTTCTCCTGTAGCAGCTGTAAAACAGCTTTTCGCTGATGATCATCCGCAGATAACCAGACACCCTTACCGGGGATGGAATTCAATAGGACACCTGCCTTCTGCAGTGTCTTCTTTACATAATCCAGATTGTGCTTGATGCTGCTTCTCGAAACACCGATTTCATTCGCAATCACGGACGTGGTGATCGGTTCTTTTTGTTCCAGCAGCAGTCGTATGGTTTTTTCTGTCATCCGGTCAATCACGAACGATTCCTCCCTTCGTTGTATGCGGTTTCTTTTGCACCTTTATCTTACCGTAAACGATTCAGAATTGCTATGCTTCATAAATTCGCTTTGTGCACCATCTTGGTGCAAATTGAAAGCGTTATCAGCATTTGCACCATACTTGGTTCTTTTTGAAAAATATGCAAAAAAGACTTGTTTTACCGAGATTATTTAATTTCATAAAAAATTTTGAAAATGAAGTGAAGTAATTATGCGTGTTTATAGTATCTGCATTGAATGAAAAAGACTCAAAATGTATATGTTTTACTATGTTTTGTATCACAATCGTATCAATTTAACAAAAGGCAAAGGGCATTTTTCCAAATGCCCTTTTTTGATGCCGAAAAAGAAAAAATGCCAAGTTCTGAACAAGGCATTTATATGGTTATTTTACTTGATCTTTTAGTGCTTTACTTGGCTTGAATTTTACTGATTTACTTGCAGGAATTTCGATTTTTTCTTTTGTAGCAGGATTGATTCCAGTTCTCGCAGAGCGTTCAGTTACTTCAAATTTACCAAACCCTGAAATCTCAACTGTATTGTCTTCAGCCAGTGCTTTTGCGATTTCTGTAAATACTGTTTCCACTGCTTCCATTCCTGCACTTTTTGTTGTGGCTAAAGCATTTTTTACACTTTCTGCTAAATCTACTTTTTTAATTGTTGTTTTCATATTCTTATTCTCCTTTTAGTTTAATTCCAACTTTTTCTTCCACTGTTTCGATATAAGTATCTAAACCTATGTACCCTTTCGTCAAATTCTCAATTTTTTCAGTTAGGTTACATAATAGAGTTTCAATATCTTCTTTCTTTACTCCTGCCTCAAATAAAACTTCAGTAATTGAAGACAAATAAATATTACTTACTCTTTCAGAGATTTTTTGATCCCTCAATTTTCGTAACTGTTCTTCTCGCCTACTCACTTAATCGTTCCCTTCTTTTTATCAATAATCATCAAAATCATCTGTAATACCTATATCAAGTCCTTCGAGTTCAACCACTTTTTCTATTTCTACATCATCTTTTGATTAAGTTGAATAACTGTGAATAGTTTCTTTGAAATTTTCTGTTAATCAAATAATTTATTGATGTAATTATACAATTCCACTTTCCCTTGTATCCATACAACATCACGATTATCTTTGAAATAAATGGAATATACTTCGTCATTATGTTCAAAAATTTCACTAATTATTTTTTTTGCCTTCTTGGAAATTATAATTGTATCTTTCATTTTACCACCTCTTTTAAAAATAGTGTTTATAGAGTTATCTCTTCATTTTTTCTAAATTTCCATTTAATCAAATAATTTTTTTGATTCGTTTAATTATATCATTTATATCAAATAAGATAAACACCGACTATGACTAATTTTTTCTGTTTCACGAGTTGAATACCCTTTTTTATCCACCCAAATATATTGGAATTTATTGTTTTCTCCATAAGGTAAAGCTGTAATCAATCCTAATACTTTTAATTCTTTGTCATAAATTGGATTTCCTACTACAAGTTCTTTCATATCCATGCTCCTTCCTTAATTAAAATGGCAAATCATCTGTAGAAATATCTAGCGTATCAGCAACATCCCAAGGAACGCTTTTTTCAGCTTCAGCAGTTATACTTTGTTGTTGATAATAAGGTTGAATAGGTGGTTGTCCATATGGATATGTCTGTTGTGGTTGAGAATATTGTGAAGGTTGTGAATTCTGTTTAGGTTCTAAGAATTGTACATTGTCGCACACTACTTCGGTTACATAAACTTTCTGTCCTTGTTGATTGTTATAAGTTCGTGTTTGGATTCTGCCTTCAATCCCAATGAGAGAACCTTTATGCAAGTAAGTTGTGATGTTTTCGGCTGTTTTTCTCCATGTTACACATTGTATAAAATCAGCATCAGGTTGTCCTGCAACTTGATTTCTTCGATTTACTGCTAATGTAAATGTACAAGAGCTGATTCCTGACATTGTTTTACTTAGCAAAGGGTCTTTCGTTAATCTCCCTACGGCTACCACTCTATTTATCATGTTTATTTCCTCTTCTTTCTAATTTCATTCTTTCTTTAATTTGATAGCTAGTTATAACACTGTAAAGACTATGTATTTCATCGTCTTGTTGTTTTAGTAAAGAAATCATTTCTTTTGTAGATAGATTATCATAGCGTTTTGCAAATTCTTTATGTTTATCTATATAATAATCATCACTTTTATCAAAACAATGAGGGTCTTTGTGATAAGCTGTAATCCACTTTCCTAATGTTTTTAATGCAATACCATACTCTTCAGCTGTTCTTAATGTAGAATGACCTAAATCACAAATCAATTCACAAATTACTTTTTTAAAGCGATTTGAATATTTTCTAAAAGGCATTTGTACTCCTTTCTTTTTTACCATCTATACAATTTATCTAGTTTTTCTTGTAAATGCTCATTTGTAGTTTCTAACCCCATATTTCGAGATTCTAATTGTTTGATGTGTGTTTCCAATAGTTCAAGATCAACTACCATGTCTTTTTTATATTCTTGATAGTAAAGGTTACAAAGCTCTGTGTTTTTTCTGATGAATTGATTCAGTCTTGAATAGCTTTCTTTTATCGTTTCATGTCTATTATTCATCAAATATCCACTCCTTTTACTTGGATATATTTATATACTGCTAATCGAATATAATCAGCCAATGGTTGTGTTTCTTCAATCTTGTGAAGATGATGGTACAATTCTTTTTCTGTTTTCTTATTGATGGTAATCGTAAATTGTGTACCACACTTCATTTCTTCAGGAAACGATTGATATAAATGTTTTGTAGTTTTTATATCATCCTTTTCTGAAGACATATCATAAGTGATTGCATCCTTTACAAATTTGTTTCTTGATATTTCTGTATGATGCTTTTTGTATTGTTCGTTTAATCTGTTGAAAAATTTATACAAGTTGTAATCATATTTCCTACGATATGTAAAATTGATTCGACAAACATTGTTTCTGATATATTCTTGTTGTCTGCATGTCAATTTTATCGCTCTCTTTCCCACCAAGTTTCAACATAACTTTCTGCAAGTACATCTTGCATATAATTATAAAATTCTCTCGTACAAATGATTATACTTTGCGTACTTATTACATGATCTTCTTGTGACAATCTTTTTAAAATTTCTACTTCATCTTCATTTATCTGTTCAGGTTTATAAAATCCACCATTTTTGATGCAATAATCAATATATGGATATAGTCTAAGTTCTCTTGTGGTAATTTCTCTACCTAAGAATCCTTTTGCTATTTTTTGTACTTTAGAATTTAAGCATCCCCTCTTTATTTTTTCAATTTTCAAGTAAATCAGTCCTTTCCACTTCATATTCAAGACCATGTTTTTGTCCTAATTGATATGCTTCAACATAAGTTTCGCATCTACTCTTTGAATGCGTAATTGTTATTTTTTTACTCACATACTCTTTTACGACAGCAGGTACTCCAATTACTGCCAATTCATACTTAGGTTGTAAATTCATTTCTATTAAAGACTGTTCAAGTTGCTGTTCTAAACCATTCGCAAACCCTTTACAATAGTCTTTTTTGAATATTCTGAAATCGACAGCTCCTACATAACACTCTTTAATATCTTTTAACATAGAATGTAGGAAATAAACGACTCCTTCTGCAACTGGAACACAGACATCTACATCCGTTTGTAATCCAATGATACTGAATTTCACATCATTTGCATTTATTTTTCCTACATAACCTGTTTCGCACTGAAAATACTTTGTTAATACCTTTAATACCCAATGGATATATCCAATACCAGTATGTTTTAAACTAACTCTAACGACATCTTCTAATGAACCTTTTTTATCAAACAAATCAGTTTCTTCAATCTTATATTTGATGCGTAGTTTATTTGCACGATATATAGCAAGTTGTATCTCTTGGTCGCTTGCTGAAGTATCTTCAGCAAGTGCCATGAGTTTTTTTATCTTTCTAATTACATCATCCTTTTCAGCCATAATTTACCTACCTATTTTATTTTCAATATATTCATGCTATTTTCTTATCAAATCTTTTTATCATTCTATCTCGCTATGTTCAACAAGCAAGAGCATATAATCAGCATCTGTAAAACTTAAATCGTTTATATATTTCATAAACGATTTACTTTTAAAAGGATCTTTAGCATGACTTTTATTATGACCTGCCTCTGCCCACCTTAAAAACAAGTTTTTTATAGCCATTGATCTTATTGTTACTAAAGATTGCGATAGTGGTTTCTCCATATTGTCAGTTTCACTATATAAAAGAGGAAAAAAGTGAAAGACGATATGATGATAGTTATTGGTTAGAACGAACCTTTGTGTCCAGTCAGATACAATTCCTGTTTTATTCAAAACTTCATATACATCCTCATTTTTAGTATCTTTTTTTATAAGTAAGAAACCTAATTCACTATTTAGTAATTCGTTGATTGTGGTATCAACATTTAATTCACTTATTTGTTGCATTTTTACACCCCTTCTACTTAAAAAACTATTTCCCTAACTTAGTTCTAATATCTTCTAAAATTTCATCAACATATACTCGATAATCCGATTGCACATTTGATTTATCTTTATCTTCCAATAAAATCACATTCTTTAATGAAGCACTTTCTACTGGTTTACCCTGAAATCGAATTTCTTGTGTAAATACTCGATTAGGGAAAATATGACGAAGTGTTTTTATCCACTCGTTTGTCAATTTATTTCTCTGTTTCATGGTAATCAACAATTTACAATCATATGGTAATCGTTCTTCATTCAGCCATTCAATAAGAATTTCAAGTGTTGCTCCTAACCCTTTAATACTACGATCAGAAATTGTGACTGGAATAATAATAGTATCACCTTCTTTATAGCAGGCACAAATAGAGTTATATGTTAATGAACTTTCAAACGGACTGTTATCAATGATAACTACATCATATTCATTATCAATTAACGATAATGCTGTACGCAATCTTCCACTTGGATTTTTACCTGATAGTTTTAAGTATCCGTCTGTCATTGACAATTCATCAGATGCAGGAATAATATCCAAATTTGGATAGCAAGTTTGATGGATTGCCTGTTGTATCATTGTTGGTGTCTTTAATACATCATTGATGTCAATTCCATACTTGCGTTCTTTTGAGAATCCACTAGATGCTAGAGCTTTATAGGCTTTCATGATTGCCTGCTTATCTTCAGACTTATCATAGAATTCTCTTACTTTCATGGCTTGTTCAACAGTAATTTCAGAATCGTCTTTCATCATAGTAGATTGTCCATTCGCCTGTGGATCAAAAGGAATATAAAGCGTTTTATATCCTGCCTGTGAAATTCCATAAGCCATGTTCAATGCTGTTTCTGTTTTTCCTACCCCACCTTTACGGTTTTGAATGTTATATGTAATTGCCATTGTCTTATCCTCTCTTCGTTTTTAAATATGTTTTCGTAATGTTATCTAATTCATTGTCTGTTTTTAGAGTGTGCAAAATTCTATTTAAATCATATAGATTTGCATAACCAATCGAAAGTTTTGTCGGTGTAATTGAGATTTTGGCATCCGTTATTTCAGTTAGATATTTTTTCAATGTATCCAAAACTTTCTTTTGTTCTAACTCTTCTTGACTAACAACTTTTTCTTTTTGTTTTGTTTCTTGTGCTTTTCCTGAAAACTCTCCAGTTAAATATGTTTGGATTTGCCTTCCTGTTAGAGGTGTTCCATTGCGATTTGTAAAACCTGTTTTCTGTGCAATCCAATCACGCTTTTCCATTCCCTTTGGGATTCTCCTTTGTTCTTCTAAAACCGTTACTTGCATTGGATTTTCAGCATTTTTAATCGCTTTGTCGAGTTCCTTATCTTTCAACTTATGATATTTATAGATTTTCTCATAGTTTTGAATGATGATACGCTTATCTTCTTCTGAAAAGTTGCGTTGATGATTGTCGCTCATAATCAATTCTAATTCACTGATTTCATCTTCAGGTGTCTGCTCAATCACATACATAGGAAACATCCCATCATGCTTTCCTTCTTGGAATAGAAGATTTAAGGCATGATATCTTGTTTCGCCACCAATGAGTGTATAATGTTTTCCATCTTCCCCTTCTTGATAATATACACGACCATTGTTTACCCCATTCTTCTCTAATTCATCAGCTAATGATTTTACATCTTCTTCGTTGATGTGAAAGAAATTTAATTTATTTGGACGAATATCATTGATGTGTATCATTTCAATTTGTTGTTTGTTCTTTCCCATATGAGAACCAACTGTACCCTTTTGAGGTGTTGCTTCAAATTCACTTAATAGACTCATACATTCACTTCCTTTCTTTCCATTATCTTTCGATAACAGAATAATGTAGCCTTTGCATCTTCATAGCTGTCATGTGCTTTAAATTTATATCCAAAGTAATCAGCACATTTTTGTAGTTTCTGCCATTTATAACCCCCATACTTTTCACTGACTTCGCCATAGATAGGAGCAAACAGTTCCATAACATCAATCACTTGTTTGTTTTCTAAGGAATATAATCCTTCAAGAAATCCTAAATCAAAACTTCCATTGTATCCTACGATCACATCTGCATTGTCAAATATTCCTTTAATAAGGGGTGCTAATTGTTGTAATGTTGGTTTGTTTTTTACCATATCATAAGAAATATGATGTACAGCTTCTGCGATTTTCCAAGAAGTCGTGAAAATTGGTTTTACATATGTGTTTAACAGTATATTGAAGTTGCCATCTAAAATTGTAATTTCTAATACTTCATCCAACTCGTTATTTACACCTGTTGTTTCTAAATCAAAGCAAATTGTCTTTGTTTTATTTGTTTCCCCAATTGGTGCAAGATGAGTAAAATACTCCCTCTGTTTTGCTAATTTATTAGCCACGACCCTTTGTTCGTCTATCATGTTCTTCTTTCTCCTCTTCATATCGTTTTTTTGATGCAAGATCCTGTAATTCAGCTTTTGTAATGTTGAATTTTTTACAATACATACCTAATTCTAAAATCTCTTTTTGTGTCTTTAATAAATCTTGATAGGCACTTGATGTCATATTTCATTTTCCTTTCTATATAATTCCTAATTCAATCAACATAGCTTGATTCACTTCACGCAACTGTTTTTCTGTTAATTTTCCATAGTATCCAGTAATTTTCTCTTTTTCTACTGGCATAATAACTTCTAACTTAACCATGTTTTTGTCATTCAAAGTAACATGACAAGGTAATTCAGGTCTTTTTAGTCTTCTTGTGATTGGTGTAACTAAAATTGTTTTAGAAGTCTTGTTTGCTTGGTTATTGGATAATACTACACATGGTCTTATGTTTGAAATCACCGTTGTACTATAATATGGCATATCAACCCAATATATTTCGCCTTTTTGTGGAATTGCCTGCTCACTCACTAAGGAGTGAACAGACTTTTCATTTTTATTGGTTTTAACCATTTCTTTACACCTTCTTTAATTGTTTTTCTAATTTATCAATGATAATTTCATTTCTCGTTGCCATTGAATTGAATTGTTGATATTCTTTTTGGGTTTTATCAAAATAATACATTTTCTCTAAAAACTCTTTTGTTTTTCCTTTCATGGTAGCAATCACTATTTTTAATTCTGTTTTATCCAATTCATCCGATTGTTGCTTTAAGTTAGAAAAGCACTTCATCATTTCTTCGCTAAATTCTTCATAACCATTATTGATGTTGCCAACCATATCATCAAACAGCAGTTCTACCACATCATCATCACTTTCATACTGTTCATCTGAATATAGATGTGCTTTTGCATACTCTATAATTTGTGGATTGTCTAATAATTCATATAGATTGACCCAAACACCATTTTTATAAATGCCTTTGATTTCTAAATATACAATTAAATAATCCATACATTTTTTTAAATTTGGATATTCTTTAATGTCTTCTTTGGAAGCGTACATATTTTTATAAAAATAAAATTCAGAATCAAATGTGTTATCCCAACAAGTTAATTCATCAGATGCATCCATTTGGTTTAAATACTCATATAGTTTCATTCTTATTCTCCTTTTTCAATATCAATATGTTCTTCAAAAATTCTAATCATCCTATATACAGCAGTTCCTTTAGCCCCACATTACTCACATTCCCAATTATAATATTCATAGCAATCATTCCAATTCGAGTATTCAGGTTTTATTGATACCTCACAAACAGGACATATATTTTCATCTTGTGTCACTATGTTAATGGTTTCTTTAGTTTTCATATAATTTTTTCCTTGTCTTATTTACAGTTATAATCTTTATTCGTGCTTCTTCTTGTTAAAAAATCTAAGATAAACAGTATTCTGCGATACATAACATCACAAACATCATAATTGTTGTTATCACAATGATTTTTCCTAATGCGAGAATCAGAAGGTTTAAATTATACAAAACCTTTCTTCTGTTGATTGTTTTTCTTTTCGTGATCGTTCTTTCCATATTCCTACTCTTTCTAGGTGTAGCTCTACTACACCATAACATTATTTTTTTAGGTGTAGCACTACTACACCTTGCACCTATATTATAGCAAAACAACCACCTATTTGCAAGCATTATTTCAATGCTTTTAGCCTTATTTTAAAGTCTTTTTTTACATTTTTTGAGCATAAAAAAGAGAGGATATTTATCATGAATATCCTCAAGTTCTAACTAAGTTTTTTTAGTTTTACCTACTTTATTCATTTATTACTTCTAATACTGCATGAATATAGTATCTGTCTTTGGTAGATACCAGTTGGCTACTGTTTATAATTCCATCCAATGAACAAGTATAAAATGTAACCATATTATTATCTGTCGTTGCTTGAACATTTGTTACATAGTTACTCTTCCCTGTAATCACATCAATATATGAAGCGTAACTAACATCATCTGTGATATTCGTTTGATAGGATTCAGAAGTATCTACATCCTTGTATGCCGATACAATATGTGCATCATACAATTTCTCTTCTGTCAAAATCTTAATAACTGGATGCTGTTGATAATAAGAAGCACTCATATAGTTTTTCAGAAATGTAAACATACCACCAGTTCCTAAAACACTGTGTCCGTATATAAATGTATTTCGACTACTGAAATTTGAAGATGCGTTTGCATCCATATAGATGCTTCCTTGTTCGTCATAATTCTTATAAAAGTTATGCCTTAGATAATACTCATTATTTGTAGTTTGGACAATAGGTAAATAAATATCGGTATTAGGAATATACATGATTGCGACTAGATCCGAATTCATTTGTTTAAGTTCTGCAAAATTCAAGGCACTACTTTCTTGTTTCTTTCCTTCCTTTTTCGATTTTTTCTCCTGCACAACTTCTTTGACACTGTTTTCAATTTCCTTCTTCTCCTGTTCTTTAAAAAATAAATTCACGAATGGAATTAAAGAAACTGTCAGCAAAGTAATAAGTCCACCAAGGATTAGCTTCTTTTTCATTTTCTACACCTCTACTTTCAATGAAGCATAATATTCTTTTACTTCTTCTTTTTCTTCGTTAGAAATCTGTTCTAATCGTTCTCCTGATACTTCTCCAATCTTTTGATTGTCTTCGTTATATAGTTCGTATGTTTCATCATCAATCAAGTACATAGTCGCTCGCACTCCGTGTTCTTTCCATGTGACACAATTCTTATTCAAATACACATACTTTTTTGTATATGGCAATTTAACACAATAGAACTCATCTGTTGAGCGTTTCTCGTCAATCATTTTAATGCCAAAGTTCATTCCTTTAATATATCCGTTCATCTCCAAGGCTCTTGAACGCAACTTATCATAATCTGTCAATTTACTGTGAAGATAGGTGATATAAGAATACTGCTTATTCGCTTCTCTTTTTTCTTGTCCACATCCACGAATGAATTCTCGTACTTCCTGCAATTCGGCATCATTTAAGTTTTCCTTCGCTGTAAGGTGTTTCTGTACATCTTCACTTATTGTAATATTCTCTTCTCCAAACTTTTCAACCTGCTCTTTATAAAGCGTATAAGCATTGTAAGTTTCAATATAGGTATGTGCAAACGGCTCGTTTTCCTCAAAAGTTCTAACGATTGATTTTTGTTTCTCATATTCTGCTTCTCGTTCAGCTAATTCAAGTTCTACAGCTTCAATTTTTTCAGCTAGATCTTCATAAGAGAATATTTTTTCTTGACTCATAAAATCCAATGATTTTGCAAGTTCTTTATATCGCAAAAATTCTTTATATCTTGAATTATAGTATTTAGGATATTCTTTGCCTGCTCGTTGTCCTTTACTAGACAGTTCCATAGCTAATTTAGAATTCGTAGCTAGTTCCACATAAGAATCGGAATACTTGCTCCTTCCTTTATAACCATTTACAGCCTTTAACTGTTTCACAAAACTTCCTTTTTTCTTGTCCTTGAAGAACTGGCGAAGTGCTTCCTCACTATATTCTTCTCCTAATTTATGAAGTCTAGTAAACCTTTCTTTACCATACGGTTTTATACTTAGATATTTTCCCCTTTTAATTTGATACCCTTCCAAAGCTAATCGTTCCATCAATTCATCAAACGAGTTTGTTTCTTTTTTTAATTTCTCAATTTGTTCAATAATTCGTGGTTTCCAAATCGCTGTTGCATTTTCATATATCTTTTTAATTGTTGTTTCTTGAAGTTTCCCTGAATAGTCTTTTCTTCTGTATCTACCAATCGGTTTAAAGTCTTTCATCACATGACATCCATATGCTAAACCGATACGATCACTCGCTTCCCTTAATCCATATAGTCCTTCTGTTTTATTTGCCAATCTATCTTCTAACTTTCTTCCTGACAAACTGGTTGCGTTTAAAACAATATGATTATGCAGGTGCCCTTTATCAATATGGGTACTTACGACACATTGATAGTTCGGATAAATCTCTTTACACAATTTCATTCCTATTTCGTTTGCTTGTTCAGGAGTTATATTATCTCGTATATCGAAAGATTGAATAACATGGTAGGCAACTCTATCATCATTTTCTTTATGATACTTTCTTTGAATATAAAGAAATTCCTGCTCTGCAAATTCCACTGTACAGTTTAAGGAATTTACCAAAATCCCATCCTCTGTCTTATCTCCATTGCGTACATACTCCAAACAATTATATAAACCTGTTCCTCTTTCTCCTGCGTGTACCGGTATTCTTTTTGTATATGGCATTTCATTGCCCCCTTTCTATTTTGCATCATCATCAAATAGTTTTGCTTGTTGAACAAAACGGCTAGGGTCTTCAGCAATAACTCTTGAAGATACCCACAACACTTCATTTATAAGTTTTACTAAATTCATATTCGATTCTAAAATTTTATCGTTTTGTTCAGACAACAACTGAATGTCATTTCTTGTAAGACTGCTTTTCATCAATATTTTATTCTGTTCAAATAAATACTTCCTGATTTCTCCAATCATATTACTAACAAGTTCAGATATTTCTTTTTTACCATCTATATCTTCCAAATACAGTCTTTCGTATATTCCTGCATCTCGTAAATAGGATGATAAATCTGCGTATCCATATTTATCCATCTTTTCTTTTAACAGTTCTCGTTCATTATTACTAAGCAAAACATTGACTCGTTTTCTTTTATCATCCTCGTGTAATTTTTGTCGCATTGTTTTTTTCTCGCTTTCTATCCTGCATCACTCTTTTGTATAAGTAGAGGTCTTTCATATATCGCTTCCGATATAGGTTCAATTCCATCCAACGCACCCCTTCTTCAGATAGCTTTATTGGTTTCTTTCCAATGATATATTTTTCTAAATCCTTCCTGTTTTTATTGATTTCGTTATAGATCGTCTTCTTTGCTTTTTGAAAATAAATAGAGAGTTCAATGATGTCCATATCTTCACAGTGGATAGGGTCACAATGCACATTTAATTCTTCTTCTAATCTCTTAATCTGTTTCGATACAAATTGGATTTCTGCTTCAATATATGGTGTATCATATTGAAGATATACTTCCTCTATCCAATGCACACCTTCCAAATAAATCCACAGTTCTTTTTCTCCGATTGCGTTGTACTCGAATATGAACCATTCATCTTCTTTATGATATTTTCTAATTCGATCTCGTATGTAATACATCTGTCTATCTGTCAGATTAAATTTTCTTTGAACAGCGATAAAAGGTATTCTTTTGAATTCCATATTTTCGCCTCACAATCTGTTTCCCAATAGGTTGTAATTGTATATAACAAGCATGGTGTCTATACACACCCTTGCTTGTCAGGGGTAGCCCCTGAAACCCTTCTACGATTCAATTTTGTTGCACCAAAATTGTAGGTACTCGCTCTTTCAAATTTCATTTTCATTCACTCCTAACTGTAAAAAAAGTGATGCAGGGATTATCTTCCCCACACCACTTTCGTGTGCAAAAATTTCATTTTTGTATCCATAAAATTATTATTTAAGTATCTTAACGATACCTCATTTGTATTTAAAATTGTCTTTGTTTCGTCTATGTTTTCCACCACCTTTTTGAATGTTATACGACCTTGTTGCTTTAAAAGATCGAATTAAATCTTTCTCCATTCTGTTCATATACGAAGGCATACAGCGTTCTAAATGAATGTAAATTTGTTTCCCATTTTGATAATCGTGATATACATTTTTGTTTCCATTTCCTTGTAAATGTTGTTTCACTCTATTTGCTAAATGTAACGATTGACCTATGTAAATTGCTTCATATTTTTCTTTATGAAACTCCTTTATCGCATGACTATATATAAGAATCACATAACATCCTGACTTGTTCCATGTTTCATTTTTATATCTTTCGTTCCATTTTTTCAGAAACATATCTGCACTCACAAAATATCCATTTAAAATAGAATTTCGTGATTTATATTCCTTGATTAGTTGCTTAATAAAGATAAATAAACAGAAACATATTGTTCCTATAAGAGCAATTACAAACAATTTTGTTGATGATTCTTTCATCTACATAAGTTCCATTTCCATGTCCATATCTTCATCCAAATCAACTTCTTTGATTGAGATACTTGCTTCACTTTTATCTTTCATAGTGTTCACAATATTGTCTTTCATGCGTTCAAAAGTTTGTTCATCTTTCTCCACTATGATTGCATTTCTGTTTGTATTTAGACACGCAATTCCAAAGTTTCCACTACCACCAAATTGATCTAACAGAAGTTCATCAGGTAACGAAATATATTCAATAATAGATACCATAAGTGCTACTGGTTTCTCTGCTTCCATTACTTTTTGCGTTCGACTTCTTGGTTGAAAATCAAATTCTTTTGGGAAGTTTTCTACTTCACTTTGAAATTCTGTAGGTAACATTCCACTTGTTCCTTTCATATAAAAAACACTTAAACCATGTGCCTCTAAGCGTTCTTTCACTTCATAAGAAGTCAATCCTTTTACATCAATATCATTTTCTTTCGCAAGTTGAATATTCTTCTTCGCATCCAGTTTAAGAGTGCGTGGTTCTCCTTTTGAGAAGAACATGATATCTTCCCTATTCTTTGATTTTCGCCCTGTATTTGCTTTAAAATCGCCTTTTATCCAAGGCACTTTTGTAAAATATTTAAAGCCTTCTTTGATTGCCATTTGTTTGATTTCATACAAGTATTGATAATTTACTTCGTTCTCTTCAGGTAAGAATTCTACACAAAATGCTCCTTCTTTTAGCACACGCATCTTCTCTTGAAAGTCTTTTTGTGTGTACTTAAATAACTCGTATGTCGCAAATTTTCTATTGCCACCAGTCAGAGATTTTGCTAAATCATATGGATGGTCTGTAATGATTCCATCAATACTATTGTCTTCAATAAACGATAAATCACGACCATCTCCATTGATTAAAAGGCAAGTAGATTTCTTCTGTTCTAATTGACTTTCTACTTTATAAACACCTCTAGCAACCCTTTTAAAGATGCCTAATTCAAGTCCTTCATAAATCCTTGCACGAATAGATTCATCATTTACTTGCAAGTTTTTTTGTTCTTTCACAAGTGCTGTAGCTTCAGGAATGGTAAACTGTTCATCTTCCATAAAGTAGTCAAACAAACTCATTTGAATTGTGTCTGTGTTCATTCTAAAACATCCTCATACTCTACTTTTGTATCAAACTCTTTTGTGATTTCTTTCTCTTCCGATTCATGAAAAGTAATAGACTCCATATCTTCATCAGGATATTCATCATAGCCTGCACTGGCATTCTTATTTAAACTTAACGCTTCTAATAATGCTTCCTTATTTGCATATTCCATCTCTTGTCACCTCACATTTCCATTTCTAATTCGTCCATATCTTCTTCTATTGTATCCAGTGTTTCCTGTTCAATTTCAGACAGTGAAATATACTTTTCAAAATCCTCAATATCTTTAATGTAATCTACAATTTCATCTGCATCCTTAATCGCATCAAATAAAACTTTCGGATCATTTTTTAATTCAGAAATCCAACTTTGGATATAAGCCTTATGATTATTCACATGAGTTTCGTCAGCTTCTAACCCCAATTCTGCCATCAAAAAAGAAGAACCAATTTCTGCTCTTAGTTCTTCTATTGCATATTTTTGACTTCCAAATCTATTTTCTATATCACGATTTAAGCGACTGGAATGCCCTGTTGCGTGACAAGATTCATGTAACTTTGTCGCATAGTATCCATACTCTGAATGGAATGTTGTCATTGGTGGTAAAGTAATTTTATCTTCGGAAGGACTATAGTATGCTCTATCTCCCTTCTCTTCATAATCCACTCCCATATTCTTTATAATGCTATCAACGACTTCATTTGATTTATATTCAATCGTAGGTATTTTCTCAATAGGAATTTCTTCTGTCACTAATTCATATCGTTCTTTCAATTCAGTATAACGCTGATTTTTTTCTTCATAACTTGCCTTTTTGTCTGCCTTGATTTCTTTTAACAACTGATAATAATCGGTAGCTTTTACATACTCTGTACCATCTTTTAGATAGTGTCTGTGTTCCATTTGAGCCTGCACATTGAACACATTAAATGATGAACTGGTAAGAACATATTCTTTTAACAATTCCTGTAATTGCTCTTCATCAAGGCTTCCATTTTTTCTGATGTCAGTAATAAATTTGTAGAATTCTTCAATCGTCATTGATTTATGAGTTCTCTTATTGTAGTAATAATAAAACTCTAATGGAATGGATTTCTCTCCCTTCTTAACAAACCATTCTCTTGATTCTGCCTGTCGTATCGTACACCAACGACTATCCTCATAATGATTTCGTTCTTGAATATACCAAAGTAAAACTTTGTTATAAAGTCTGTATGGTGTCTTCGTAATTGCGTTATGAGGTGGCTTGCTTCCCCACTCCTTTATCCAAGGTAGCTGATCTTGTTCAAGCGATTTAACATACTCATTGACTAACATTTCTCTAGTCTTACTTAGTTTCTTTTTTTCAGGCATATTTGCTCCTCTCTAAAATAAAAAATGGAGAAACTTTACTCTCCATTACATATCAATTTTTAAAATTGTTTGATAAAGAAAATGAAAGGAATCACTATCATCAAAGTCCATATGATAATGTCCACAATACCATTGTTTGTAGTTTACAAAATGTGAAATGTGTTCTAAGAATGCCGTTATATCTTCCTTATCTGTTGCGTACACTTGACTCATATCTACTCTGTCATATCCGTATCTTCGAGCAATGCTTTTTGGTGCATCATGAGTAATAATAATATCTATAGTATCTTCAACAGATTTTAAATTAGCCATTGCACATTCACATTCTTCTTTTGATGGTAGTTCATCTTCCCACCAAGAAATTCCTTCTCTACGATACATTTTATCATGCGAAAATGCTCCACCAAAAGTAAAGATTTTCTTACCTTCTATCGTATATATTTCTCCACGCATCAAGTGGTAAACCTTATCATAAATCTTCTGAACCTTTCCACCCCATTTTTCTGTAATAGGATAATTTTTTAAACGATCAAAATTTTCATGATTTCCATCTACAAACAGAGTAGTCCAAGGTTTTTTAGATAACCATTTCAACCAATATTCTTCATTCTTGCTTGGTTTTATATCCCATATCAATCCAAAATCTCCACAGATAATCAAATAATCGCCTTCCTTGGCTTGTGAGAAATTTTGAGTATTCAATTTTGAAATATCTACTTCGCCATGAATATCTCCTGTAACATAAATCATAGTTCCACCTTCTTCTATAAATCTGTTCTTTTATTTATCTATTTGAAAGAATTCCAAAATGGAATTTAATGATACAGGGCAATATTGATTAGCATCTACACCAACATCATATCTTCGTATTCCTTGTTCTCTCATTTCTTCATTATAAGATGAAGAATTGTGCTGATGTCCATGTAAATGCAATGAACCATGTCTTGAGCGATTCCATTCTAACATAGGATAGTGCATTAACGATATGCTTACAGAAGCAACACCTCTTAAATCATAATAATCATAAATACCTTCAAATAATGAGGCATCATATTCCTTATCGTGATTCCCACGAATCAATATCTTTTTTCCTTTTAATTTGGAAATCATTGCATTGACCTCTTCTACTGGACAACGGTGTGATATATCCCCCAAGATATATACTGTATCATTCTTTGCCACCAAGAAATTCCAATTCTTAATCAGGGCTTCATTCATTTCTTCAACTGTACCAAATGGTCTGTCTTGGAAATTTATTACTGCCCTATGTCCTAAGTGCAAATCACTTGTAAACCATATCATTTTACCACCCTCTTCCTAGTAAAAAAGCAAGTTCTCATTCATGAACATTGCTTTTAAAACTTCAAATATCTCTATCTTCAAAATCATCTTCAATACTTATATTGACTGCATCATTATCTTCGTTTCCATCTGTTATGCCATTCTTATTATACAAATAATTACGATCATATACTTTCAATTCTTCAAGAAATTCTGAAGCATTAAGATATATAACCCCATTATCATCTTTATCTAAAGTCTTGCCATTATACAAAACAACTTTTTCTTTTACTTTAAAACCATTTTCTTTTAACCAATCAAGTTTTTCAACATCTAGTAAATGTTTTGTTTGTTTATTGTATTCGACTTCAGAAGAATGTTTGATTTCAAAAATGAATGTTTCATTCTTTTTGTTACGAATAACCATGTCATATTCGCCATTTTTAAATGGAGATTTCCTATATTCATAAAATCTAAATTGAGAAACAAAGCAATCAGATAAACTTCTAGTTACATTTAAGAGAACAATTTCTTCTAACATTCTGCCTTTAATATCAGATAACAATTTGTTATAAATGAACTCTTGTTTATCTCCACTCAGCTTAATGAATTTTGGATCATTATACAATGCTTTCAAAGCTGATTTTGCCTGATTATAACGAATGCAAGGTTGTACAACAACTGGATTATCAGAGATTGAGAATTCTTTACTAACTGTACAATATTTAATATCATCAAAAAAATCCAACTCATACAAATAATTTTCTATCTGTGCGAGTTCATTTTCTGTTAAACCATACTTCAATTCATTGTAATTTAAAATCTTTAAATCCTTTTTTATTTGTTCTGATAAACTTTCTACATTCATATCAGCACTATAGGACAATATATCATTGTCTTTAACATCCGATATATAGTGATGCAAAACTCCAATATCATGAGATTCAAAGTTCTTCAAAATTGCATCAAGTAAAAATTCATGGTTCTTATCTTCGATAACTCGATTGATAACACTTGTTAATTCTCCTCGACTATGAATTAAATATAAAGCCCCCAAATCTCCTTTATCTTTTAATTTAGATAGAGAATGTTGAATATTTTCTGCAATAGCTGAATCAACATATTCTTTAAAGTTTTCATCTCTATTATAGTTAATTTCACTTTTTGACAACAATCCACCTTCCACAATATAATCTTCGGCAGTGGCATTTGGAAATAAATGTGTATATTCATAATATGGGATATAGGTTGTATGAATAGAAATTGCTCGATCAAACAATTCTCCTTTTTGACTTAAATAAATACCTAATGAATCTGTTCCTGTTAAGACAATATGAACACCCGATATAGCAAACTCATCTGATAGTAAAGAAGATACTCTTACAAATTGCTCTGCCTTGGTAATTTCATCAATAAAAATATATTTATATCCCTGTTCATTTAATTTTTGTAAATCAAGATATAAACTTGCCATGTTATCTTCTTCTGTTACATCTATCCATGCAGTTTTATCAAATTGCTCATTTGTCATACCTAAAATAGATTGTAACATCATAGTAGTCTTCCCTGTTCTTCGTAGTCCATATAATGCACAAACTTTTCCATAATAAGGTGTATTTACTGATAAATCAGAGTGTAGATATTTGTTCAAATCATTCAGTAAATATCTTTTGTTTAACGAACTTACAGATTCAGCTCTATTTTGTAAAGACATTCCAAATCTAACATTTGTTCGGTATATAGACATTTCAGCACCTTCTTTCGTATTCTTATTATAACAGATTTCTAATCACTCTAATAGATAGCATTTTCCTGCTTCCTATAAGAAAATGAAGATTGTTTCACACTTACTTATCTATTTCATCCAAATCTTCTTCAAACATTTCTAACACATAATCTTTGGCTTCTTGATATTGCTCTTTCAAACCACAATATTCAATCTGCTCAACAGACAAATAAAAATCGTGTCCTTTATCCTCATCCCACACACCTAAATCTTTTATATCATTAGAGATATCATCAATCCAATAATTCAATGCTTCTGCATAACTAGAGTAGCAACCATTTTCTATTGTTTCTAAATCAATATTTTTTATCATCCATTGATAGTCAAAAATAATGTTTTCTTCCAAATCGCCTGTATAAACCATATAAACACTGCCATTATGTTCACATAAATTCCATTCATTAAATACGGAACTTACTTTTTCCATAATAGTTTTATTTATTTCTTCATCAGGAAATCGAAATAAAAATCTATCTCTCTGTATTCCAATTATTTCTTCAATGTTTAATACGATTTCTTTTGGTTTCATATCGTAGCGTAATATTTCATGCTCCCATAGTTTGCCTACATCTCCACCATATCTACCTTTTCCTTGATGATTGATGTTGTTCACAAACTTAATTGATGTACCGCCCTTATCTTTCCATTGTTCAAGGTTGACATTGTAATCATCAATTAAAATATCTCCTACATAAATTCCTTCAGGTATTTTGTCGGTTTTACTTTCCCATGTTTTTGGAAACAACCTATGTTCTTCATCAATAAATGGAAAATCTCTATCAATACAAATATTTTTTTGATGAACAACTTCCTTTGTGTCAGCAGAAGAAAGAATAAAAATCTCAATTTCTTCTTTATCTACTGAATGTAAAAGATTGATAGCTTCCTTCATATTTTCAAATGATTCTAATTTTACAAAAAAATCAAGTTCGTACATTTTTTCGATTTGCACATGCCCTGATTCATCTAATATATGATCGTGGAATCTATACAATGTTCCATCCATATCAATAAATACTCTTTTTTTCATTTTTTTATCCTTTCCTAGTCCGTTTTCTTATTTTTGAACTAAAAATTGCGTTTTTGAAAAAAATCGGCTTCCACAATCAAACGCTAAGACGAATTACAAACTTTTTTGACTTGTTGTTCATGAAAGTAAAGATGGCTCTTAGCGTTCCATTATGGGCTTCTCATAGCGTGTATTTTTTTACACTTGTAATTTTTACCGAATTAAACATCATTATCAATTTCTTGAAATAGTTTTTCAAGATTTTTCTTATGTACCTGCCATTTCTTCAGCTCCAGCTTATACCCTTCTAATTTTTGTTGTTCTTCTGCTATCAATGTTTCAGAAGCAACAATTTTATTCTCATAAAATTTGATTTTATTTTCGATTGTTCTTTCTCTATTTGCCATATTAAATATAAATCTCCTTTCTTGATAGGTATTCTTTCAATACATTTACTTCTTGTCTTGGCATTTCTCCCATCATATGACAATCGTTCACATTGATACATCTTCCTTCTTCTGTGCGAAAGAAAGGACATTCCAATATGTACCAAGCCATATCATTACATCTAGTTTTTATGGTCTTTACCATAGGAATATCCTTGGAACTACATGAAGATGTTAAATAGAATAACAAATTTTTCTTCATGCCAATGATGGTAATTTTGTCACTATCTTCCTGATAAAACAAATTATAACCATTCATGAATTTATATTTTAATTCTTCATCAGCTATATTCGATTTCATCTTGTTCCATTTCTTCATCAATAATTTCCTCCTGACTATCGTAATTATCATATTCTGCTTCGATCGTAGATGGATTATATTTATCACTTTCTTTGATTTGTTCTTCTAGTTTTCTTTTCATAAAAAGTTATCCTTTCTTAGTATAAATCCAAACGCATTCCTGTATAGATACCACTAGCATCTTGAATTGGAGTACAAACTCCTGCCCTTCCTGAAGCAACCAATTCATTTTGACAAGCACTGGTTACATTATCCATAGTATAACCATCTGTAAACATAAAGTATTTTGTAACAGGTGGTGCAGGCTGTGGCTGTGGTGGTAGAGTTTGTTGCTGTTCTTGTTGAGGTACTTGTTGTACTGGCTGTTCCACCACTTCTTCTTTTGGTTTCTCTTTAGGCTTTTCTTTTTCTTTCACAACCACTTTTAAAGTTGCTGAAGATTCATTTCCTGCTTTATCTTTCACACGATAATGAACTTCATATTCGCCTACTTCATTGGCATCTATTTTATTAAAATTTACTTTTTCACTTAAATCTCCATCTTTATCATCCATTGCTTCTTTGATGTATTTTTCATACGCAATGTCCTCTCCTTTAAAGATTTCGATTTTTTCTGTTGTAAGTGTAATGTTAGGTTTTACTGTATCTGTAGGTTTTTCTTCTATTTTTTCTTTAGGTGCTGTTGGCATGGATTGAACATATCGATACACTCCATATCCACCTATTGACAGTAAAAGAAGAAGCATAATCAATGTAATCCTTTTCTTTCTTTTACGCTTTTTATCAGCTCGATACAGTTTCAATATCTCTTGTTCTCTTTCACTTAATTCCATGTTCGTCACCTAATTTCTATTCACACATATTGATAAAAATTTTGAAGTTATCGCTTGCTTCTTCAGAAGTACCTATATAGATATAATCTTTATATACATCTTTCTTTGGCACATCTTCAAATTCGATTTTTGCTATATTTGTAATTTCTGTTTGTTCTTTATTTCCATAGAATACAACATATCCTTGTACATACAATTTATGGTTCGTATTGTTTTCGATTGTAATCAAAGGTTGTTCGCTATCATTTCTCTTATCAGGAAATATCTGCACATTCACATCATCTTGAAATAATAATTCTGTTGATTTTTTACCATCTTCATTACTGCCTTCCACTTGAGAGGCTTTTAGAGAAGAAGCATCAAAGGTAATTTCTTGTCTTGATTCCCTTGCCCCTTTATTGTTTGGATTGACTGTTTCCATGACATAGGTTTGTTGTGGATTGATGTTTATATTGATTTCATCATCTTTATCTTCATCATGCACTCCGTTTTCATCTTCTTTGACAATTGTTCCTGTGACATTGATTTGAAACTTGTTATTGTTTGTTACGAATAATAAACAATCTCCGTTGGACTCCCCATATGGTACATAACTTACATCCACATTTTCCATTGCCGTTTTAAATATATCTATCTTTGGTTTTTCAGGTTCCTTTTCTTGTCCAAAGAAATTTTTATAGGCTGACAATCCAAAAAAGACAACAATGATTGTTGCCATGATTCCCATTGCTATTTTCTTTGCCATTCAATCACTCCATTTCTATTTCATCTAAATCCTCATCAAAATCTACTACAGTGATTTCTTTATATTCTTCATAAAGCTCCTTTATTCCATCAATTATCGCTTGATCTCCACCAATATCGGCTTTTTTATATAAGTGGTTAGCTTGCGACATAAACTCTTTATCATTTTTCAGTTGTTCAACTTCATCATCTGAAAGAAATTCGGATAAAGCACATAGAATGTCATTTTCCATGAACTCATTGTACCACTTTTCATGTAAGTCAATATTCAATTCATTAGAAGCACGTTCTAGCATATCTGCTTGAGCTTCTTTTAAATTACCGAAATAATGTCCTACATCATACCCTCTATCGTTTTGTGTCCAAGTCACATAACGATATTCCTTTATTGGATGATTTTCATTGATGCCAAGCACTACATTAAACCCAGTACCAGTCACTACTTTATTGATAATTGTATATTTTCCATTCATACCTAAATCATCTTTTGTCATATCTTTCTTCTGTTCTTTTCAAGTCCTAAAGAAATAAGTAAATCGTGATACACCATTACTTCGTGTTCATTTAATCCATAATCTTTTACAAGATCTGTTACTCCTTGATTCAATATCCCAATTCCATATCGTAAACTAATGTTTCTATTTGTTTCTACATCATGAATACTTGTTAAATCATCTGTTATTGAAAACCAACAATCCATTCTTGATTTTTCTACAATCTTATCAAGTATATTTGCCTGTTCTACAGATAATTTCATTTTTCCACCTTCTTTCTAAAAAAGGAGTCTTATTCAGACCCCTTAAATATACATTCGTAGCCAATCGTTTTATCTTTTTTAATGATTGGCTGTACCTTGAATTCTTGTGAAGATGTTAATCCATACTCATTTGCTCGTTTAAAAGCGACAGTGGAATTATTGGCATAATCTTTTGTGAGGAATTCTTTATTCTCTTTTTTTGTTTCTTCTTTAGAATTTCCTTTCATCCACTCTGTATATGCACCTTTTTCTTCGACAAGTTCATCTTCAGCATTTTCTAACTGTTTTAAATATTCAATATAGGCTTTTTTATCTTCATCTTCTAGTTCCCAATCCCTCGGCACTTCATGTCCATCAATAATTTCTACTCGTTCTGCCTTTTGTTCAGGAGTTTCTTCTAATCCTCTTACTTGATATGTTCGTGATGTGCTTTCAAGTTCTACATTCGCTTCTTTTCTTGCTTTTTCATCAAAAATCACTTTCACTTCCACATCATCATAATTGCTTAGATTTTTGTTAGGAGATATTTCATATTTCAAAGATGCAATAAAGTCTAGGACTTCTTTATCATCTCCATCATATTGAATATCGTTTCCTTTTATGGACGCCTTACCGCTTTCTTCCATACCTTCAAATGTAAGCTCTAAGTTTGATAAAACATCTAAGTGTGTTGGTTCAGGAAATACATATATCTTGACACCTATAGCAAGTCCTAAAACCACAATTACTCCAACAATTCCTAGTATTACTTTTTTCATGATACCACCTCATTTACTTAGGATTTGCAAAAGAAATATTTCCATAAATACTTCGTAATTGACTTAATGAGTATGTAACTGTATGCCAGTCACTCTTTGCTACTTCAAAGGAATCTGTCTTACCATTTAAGTTTCCCTCTTGAATGGTAATCTTTTCTCCCTCTACACCGACTACGATCCATACATGGTTATGAGCAACATCTGAAGAACCGACAGCTCCTACTTTCGGTATCAAACTGAACTCAAATTTGTCTGGATGCGTTGCTAACAACTGTGCTACACACGAATATCCATTTCCAGTAAAACCAGGGCTAAATCCATAGATTTCATAGAATCTTCCCCATGCGAACCAAGTACACTGACCATATAAGCCTGCTTGTGCATATGGATTTTTTGTTACCCAAGCATCTGTATTCCCAAAGTTTGGATCACCTTCAATAGAACCTGTTGCACATCCTGTAGAGTCTGTCAGTTTATATGTACCTTTTAATTTATCATACCACTTCTTTGCCGACTTACAGCGAGTATTTAAAATCGACTGATAGGAATCACTCGACCTTTCTACAATCTTATGGAACAAATAAGCACATCTTGATGGACTTTTATTTTCATAAAATCCTTCCCTCTGTAATTGTTTTCCATAATAGGATTCAGGGGATAAGGATTCTTCCCATAAGAAGTTTAGTTGAAAGTTTAAATCCGTCCATGAAACACCTTTTAAGGTTGCCTGTTTCAATAAATTGTCTTTTCTTCCATAACTCCATTGGATTAAGCCATGTCCTTGATATGGATACCCTTTTTCAATTAGGGCAGGATCAAAATTAGATTCACGCTCCATGTTTCCCATAACGCCTGAAACAGCTTCATCCGATAATCCCTTTCCTTTTAAGTATGTCCATACAGCCTGTGCATTTCCTTCTGTTGTTCCATCTGAAAATACATAATCAGTAGAACATCTTTCAGCACTAGCTGATGAACCTGCAAAGATAACAATAAAAAGTGCCATTGTAACTGCACCAACTATAATCGCCATCGTGAAAGGAGCAAGGAATTGAGCGATAGTAGTAACAGCTTTTGTAACAGTTTGAAAGATAACTGTCATTGCTCGTTTCACTATCGTGGTACTTGCCTTCGCAACTTGCACTCCTTTTTTAATAGAAGATTTTACAGTTACATAAGAAAATTGTATTGCCTTTTTACCACCTTTATAGGTATATTTTGCTGTCGTTTTTCCAACTTTTTTCCCAACTTTTCCCGCTACCTTTCCTGCCTTTCGTCCAACTTCTCCTTCAATGAATTTCATTCCTGTAGCATCTTCGCCATTGGTTGCTTTTTCTACTTTATGAGAAAGTCTTGCCCCTTTTTTAACAACCTTGCTTGCTTCTACAGAAGTTTTTCCTACCACAGTGACTGCTTTGGAAAATTTACCTTGCGTTGGTTGAAAGTCAAAAGTATGTCGATTTATAAAAGAAACGAAACGATTTGAGTGTTGTGAACCCTCTTCTCCTTCCCCCATTTTTCCTTTTAAGTTTTGACCTGTGCCTTTCTTTCCATCCCCAGTATTTGCTAATGTCTTGATATTGGAAATAGTACTGTTTTTATCATTATTTCCTATAACTGCATTCTCAACAGAAACACCATTGGAAGATTCCATTGTTTTAATACCTAAAACAGCAGAACCTTCCTGTTCATTCATACTACTGATTGGAATATCGTTATCTGATTTAGAAAGTGAACCTGTCGTTTTTACAGCACTATTATCATTCTCTTGTGACAATGCATTACCATCCTCTGCATTTGGTTTATCAACTTGTGTTTGAATTCCTAAAGTAGCCTTTCCACCACTTCCACCTGAGCCATCATCTTGGCTTCCTTGTCTGTTATATTTCCATTCGGAAACAAATTTGGCACTCTTATCCAATCCCTTACCAGTCCAACGAAGTCCTTTACTGGTAGCAAACTCCCCTGAACGAAATGTCTTATTGACATCTTTTCTAGTTTCTTTTGACATACACTTTATGTTCTAGCAATCGCCTTTTTATCAGTATTGTTCAACTGGTAGATACGGAATTCTTTTGGCACATGGTTATAGAATGGAATCTTATCTGAACCAAAGACAATGACACCTTGCCCTTGTTTAGCATCATTACCGATATATCGTGCTTCCCCTTCAGAAATATCGAAAATATCACAAATAATCTGTCGATCTCGCTTCTTTTGTTTCAAAATGATAGCAAATTCGGCATTTCCTAAGATTTTTCTACCCCATTCGTTCGCAGAAACATCTTCGATATTTTGTGTAATAACAGTAATCATAGCATTGTATTTACGACCAATTTTGACAATCTTAGCTACATATTCAGCACCTGATGGATTGGCAAGCAAGATATGGAATTCATCAATATAGATCCATGTATTGATACCTTTCGCTCGGTTTTTTATTAAACGATTCATAATATGGTCTAGGACTACTAAATATCCTGCTGTTTGAATAGAAGCAGGAAGTTCAGAAATATCAAACGATACAACTCGGTTATGAATATCAACATTGGTAGGATGAGAGAAAATATCCTGTGTACCTTTAACGAAACGCTCAAGGGCTTTTGCCATCTTTTTCGCTTCTTCTTCAGGTTGAACATTTAATTCTTCTTGAAAGTCCTTTAATAAAGGTTGTTTACTTTCATCAGTAAATCCACTTTTTTCATAATCTTCAAAGATATGTCGTACACATCTATCTACAATCGTCTTTTCAATCGGACTAAGGCTACCTTCATCAATAATAGATTCCACCCAACCTTGCATATATTCAACTTTTGCTTTAACTGGCGAATCTCCACCCTCTTCAGACAGACTATAGTTTTGATCTAAGTCTAATGGATTGATGTATGTTTTTGTAGAATCGGAAATTGTAATGGTCTGTCCATTTAATTCATTTACGGCATCTCCATATTCTTTTTGGAAATCGATAAAAATAATTTCATCATCAGGATAGCGTAGTAATACTTGTTCAGCATTTGTTTTCGCTTGGAAGGATTTCCCTGCTCCTGATGTCGCTAAAATACATCCATTTCCATTTATCAGTCGTTTTCTATCTACAAAGATAGGGTTTCTACTTACTAAGTTGATTCCCATAAAGATAGATTTAGGATGTGCAAAATCTTTAGAGTTGAATGGAACATGAACAGCTGTTGCTTCAGAAGTTTCCTTATGTTGGAATTGTAGTGTGTTATGTCCTAATGGAAGTGTATTTTGAATTCCTTCTAATTGTTGCCATTTTAAAGGTAAAATACGAATTAACATTTCTCCTACTTTATTTTGAATTTTAACAGTCTGTTCTTCTAATTCAGAATAGGTATCAGCAACAATGCATAAACAGATATTCTCACAGAAAACTTTTTGATCGTTATACTGAATATCTTCAATCATCTGCGTAACATCATCTAATTTTGTTTCCAGTTTCTTATCTTTCATGTATTCATAATTCATCTGTTGCTTCGCATATTGTTTGACCTTGTTATAACGCTCTGTTTCCAAACCTGATTGCAATTTGGATAATTTCTTTACAATCTTGGTCGTTTCATTTGGCTGAATATTGATTGTCGTAACAAGGTGTAAATCTTCAATCGTAGTTAAAATATTATAAAACTTTGGAGTAATTGCATTAGGAAAATCAGGTTCAATATACAGACAACGAATAAAGCGTTTTTTATGGATTTCATCCGTTTCTGTATCCGAATTTAATACATCTTGAGGAGTGATTTCAATATAATCGCTTTCTCTTAGATTGATATATTCATGAGGTGCAAGAACATCATAAATCGTTAGATCTTTTTCCTTACGATATTCTTCAAAATCTTTGATTCCCTTTTCATCTGCTGTTTGGATATTCCAAAAGTCATGAATCAAAGTCAAACGCTCATTAACTGGTACGATACGAATACTAGATTTTAAATCCTTAAACTTTTCTTCTGTTTTTCTGTAGATATTAAAAAATATCGCTTTGGCATCTTCATAATTCAATGCTTTCTGCGATATTGTGACATACCTTTTTGTAATCAGTGTATTTTTCTTTTTCCCAATAGCATCATCAATCAAGGTATTAAACTCATGAGCAAGATGTCTTTCCTGTTCACTAACCATACTTTCTTCATCATAGATAAACTGTTGTTTATACTTTTCTGTGTTCACAGGTGTACTGGCATTTGTGACTTGAATATGTGCTTTATCTGTAAATGAGTTTAGATAATCCACCCATTTTAAGAAGATTGCACCTGCATCTTCTAAATCTGCTTTTGCGAAAGAAATATCTGTATATTCAAAACAGATAGAATACATATCATCACCGATTCGCATGATATTTTCTTTGTAATCCTTAAACAACATAGTAAACACTTGTTGATTGGTCTTTGGCACAAAAACTGTTGGTCGTTTATTCCACAAAGACATAAAAGGATTCGTGTTGGATGATTTTTCGGTTGGCTTATTCACTGATTTCTGTTGCTTTTGTTTCTTATGCTTTTTCGATTTCTCTTTCTTTTCCTTCTTTTTGAACATCTTCTTCGACTCCTTTCTCTATTGTTTCTAAATAGCCTTTTGCTTTTTCACCTAGACGGACAATATTTTCAATATCTTCTTTCGTAAGTGCATTTTCACTATTTTCCATAGTACGCTCTTCAATCAAGGCTTTCTTATTGGCATCTAAATCCCCATACCACTTCATTGCCTTTGCTTTTTCTTTGGCTTTCTTTCGCTCTATCTTCAATTCCAATTCCTTTTGTTTTTCCAATCGAGCCTTTTCTTTCTTTTGTTCTTTTTCCATCTTCATTAAAGCCTTTTTCTCTTTCTTCGCCTGTTTTCGTTCAGCTCTTGTCGGTTTTTTCGACTTTTCGATTATTTGAACAGATTCCTCTTTTTGTTTCTTACCTTTATTTTTCTTTGCTTCTTTTTCAGCTAATAACTCTTTTTCAGTCTTATACTCTAATGGCTTTCCGAAATCCAAATAGTGTCTTTTTAAGAAAGGTAGTAATCTATCGGCTGTCATTCCCTGCAATGTCAAAAAGCCACAAAGCATCAAAGGTAAACCCATGATAATGACAATCCAACTTGAAATCTCATCTCCCAATATAGGTGTTAAATATAAATAAGTAGGCACTGTAATAATTCCAGTTAAAACAAGAAACAACCATTGTCGAAAAGTAAATCCATAGTATTTTTCTGCCACTCCTGAAAGTTCTTTATGTGTTCTGATTCTAATATCATCCATACTATGCACCACTCCATTTCTCTGCTAACTGTGAAGATGTTGTCAAAGCTGTAGATAGAATACCGTTCATAAGAAGTATTCCAATCATTGCTCCAATTCCACCACCAAAAGTCGTTGTACTATTTTGCAAGTCTGCAATACCTAAAGCATAGATATGTACACAAAGTATCATTATCATTCCTTCAAACGCTAAGGCGACAGCATTCATAATAAATCGTTTCCCAGTTCCACTACCGTCTTCCCAAGTTCCAATCGCAAGTGGAATCGGTGCAAAGGCAAATGCCAAAACAATTTTTATTACTCGTGTAACGATTTGAGATATACACATAACAAATGTTCCAATTAAAGGAAGATAAATAATAATAAATACCACAAACAATACAAATGGCATGATACTCCAATTTATAATAGGGATTGTAATTCCACCTTCAGCAGTATCTATCAGTTCTTTAATCATTTCTCCAATAGAAAATTCTGTACCTGTTTGAAAGTTAATTGTGTTTATAACCGTATTCGTAAACTCATTTCCAATTTTCATAATCATATTTAAAAACTCATAGGAATAGGTAATTAGCATCTTGAATATCAAAAATCGTGCCACACTCATAATAATTCGCTCCCAAGAGATACGATCAATTTCCATTGCTTTTTTAATCAAGTCAATCATCACGAATACAGTTAATAAATTCAATCCTAATGATACAAACGCACTATTTAATATCTCTGCCAATGTTCCGAATTCAGATGCAGTAATTGTATTCCAATCACAAAATTCCTTGGCAGTTAATCCCATGTTTCCTAAATCAATATTAAAACCAAATAGTGAAAAAGCTATATCTAGTAACGATTGTGCAATTTCTCCTAATGAATCCCACATTGTTTTTCACTCCTTTCCTAAAAAGACAGGGCGAATATTTTTACTCGCCCATACATCTTATAAACCAAAAATATCAGGTGCTTGTGCAATGGCAATTAGCATAAATCCTGCCATTAAAGTCATTAACCCACGACTCTTTCCTTCAGCATCATCTCTTTGCCACCCTAATGCAAATAACACACCACCAACAAGTCCTACAACTCCACCAATCTTCATCAACCAGTCACACACGAAATCAATAAATTGGTCGATAGAATCCGTATTGGAATTGACTGCGAGTACATTTGTCATATTCAATACCATCATCATGGCTGTCGTATTTACGATAAGCCCTGCTTTTGCGACTTTTTCTCTTGTCTTTTTAGACATATTGTTTTTCATTGCTGTTAGTTTTTCCATTTCCATAATCCTCCTTCTTAACAACAAAAAAACAGGCACCTTGCCTGCATATAAAAAATGCTCCCCTTATTTCTATCCCTTCATTTCTAAGGGCATCACCCCTTTCAATAAAATATATAGAGTAGCTAAGATATGCTATTTTATATCGCTCCAAACAGCTTTCAGTTTTCCTTTTCCATATTTTGCTTCAAGCTGTGCTTCCGTTACTACTTTCATTTCAAATGGCTCTTGTACAGTACATGGTACTCCAACCGCTTTCATCAATTCTTGCTGTTGCTTTGTTTTTGATTTTCTAGGTTTTTTCATTTCTTGTAGATGATCGTACAATTTCTCATGATTTTGTTTCCATTCTTTTGTTTTCTTAAATTCAGGATCTTTTGTACCATCTTGTTCTACCCATGCTTCCCACATTTCTTTATAATCATCATGACTTTTTAAGTCATACAATTCAGAATAGAAAGGTTTTGTTCCTGCCATTAACAAAATTCCATGTCCTGCTTCCAATTCAGCTAACTCATCCATGGTTGCTAGTTCTCTACCATATACATCCCAGTTTTGTGAGGATGAACCTTGTCTTGAATAGGTTCGCCCTGAAGACTTTTTATATAAGGTCTGTTTCCCTAACATGGTACTCATATATTCCAAAGTTTCTTTTGAACGAGAACCTAAGAAAAAGATGTAGTCACAACAGTCTAATGCTGTTTCCCATTCATCTTTATAGATTTTCTTTAACTGTGATAATGACTGAAGAATAATGGCAATTCCACAATCCAAGCTACGACAATATGCCCAAAATTCCAAGAAACGATTGATTTTCCCCAGTTGTCTAAATTCATCCATATAGATATTACATGGAGTTTGCAATCGTCCACCATTTGCTTGTGCATTTTGGTCGATTATTGTGAATATCTGTGAATACATGATATTCATCAAGAAGTTGAATGCATTGCTGTTAGGGTCAGAAATAATGAAATAGGCAACTCGTCCATGTTCCCCTTCAGGAGCATTGACAGACATACCAATGCGATCCAGTTCCATAGTGTCATTGTTTGTCATTTCATCTACTTCACGCAAGTTGAAAGGAGCAAGTCGGGCTGATGCCGTCATAATAATGGTGGACATCATCTTTGGAGATTTTGCCGATACAACAAAATGTTTCCACTGTTTGATACCAATGTTATTAGGATCACGACTTTCCCATTCATCAAATAAGTTTCTAAGTTCTGAATTTCCTTCTTTGTCAGGTTCTCCCTTACGAATCAGTTCCATGATTTTTCTGAAATTTCGTTCTTCGATTGGATAATTGAAAATCACATAGTAAAACAATGCCTGTAAGAATACCATTTCTGCCTTTTCCCAAAAGGGGTCACCAGTATTGGATTCAATCGTTTCTGATTTTGTATTTTCCATAATCGTATTGATTAGATTCATGACATCATCTTCAGCAATATTTCGTCCTTCATCCATCAATTCTTGTACAATATCCTGACGGCTTTCATCACTATCTAGGTCTAACAAAAACGCTTCTTTCGGTAACTTACGAATATATTTCAATGGATTATAATGGTCGCTTCGCCATTTATCCTTGATATTTAAAACTCGAATATCATATCCTTTTTTCTTTAAACTCATTCCTGTAGCCTTTAAAATTTCTTCTTTAGGGTCAGTAACGATAATTGTTTCAGCCATTGAATTTAAAATATTAGGAATTAACCAATATCTTGATTTCCCAGTTCCAGGTCTTCCTATCAAAGTGCAGTTTCGATTTCGTTTAGTCACTTTCATATTTTTAGAAAAGATTTCTGTCTTTGTGAATATCCAATTTTGATACATATCCTTTTCACGCATATCTTTCGTAAAATTAGGGTCATTCCATTTCGCACTACCAAACGCTTCTTCCTGCATATTCTTTTTATAAGAAGAATGTAGAGTTTCATAAATCATCCACGAAAATAACGCTAAAAATGAACCTATCATCAGTGTAAATTGATTAAAGATAAGAGGCTCAAATGAAAAAAATTGATCGCTTGCTTGGTTTAATACCTCAAACGACCACTCTCCATCATTCAATTCCACCAGTGTTCCTAATCGTAAGCCAAAATAAAACACAATCAGTAGTACAAGGACTACAATGACTGTGTTGCTTTTATATTCTCGTTTTACTTTCATATCTACTCATCCTCTTTATTTAACTCTAGGTCAAATTCATTCAATGAGCTTAAATCTTCTTGGTTTGCCATATCTTTTTCTGCCCACGAAATACTGTTTTCTTTATTTTCCATTTGTACGGAATCCTTGTTTAAATCTATGGACTGTTCTTGTTGCTTTAAGTCTTCGTGGGCTTGTTGGTTTTTTAATTTCATTTCCCTATCAATCATCTTTGTTTGATGTTCGGATACATGAATTTCGTAATTTCCATCTTCCTGCTTACGAGCAATATAATCATATCCCTCATATTTTTCTCGAAAATTTTTCATTTCTTCTTTTGGTACGATAGCGTGAATTGGTGCATCTCCATTTTTGAGATTTTGTAGCGTTTCGCCACCATTTGCCCCATATTCAATAATCTTATGCCCGTCTGTTCCCATGATTTCTTCCATACGCTCACGAGAACTTTTATGATAGACAACCATGACATGATCTTCATCTTGAAGTGTTGCACCAAAAACTTCTTGAGAACACATATCTTCATAATGCTCTACAAACTCTTCTTTTGTAATGATATGACGGCAGGTATCTGCATGAGGAAATTCAGCAATCATTCGATTTCCATATTCAATGCCCTCTTCCATTGATTCTACCGTTAATTCCATATCTTCCATCTTTAATTCAGGCACTAGGTTTTCGTCCATTTCTTTTTCAAATACACTGTTATCAAAATCCTTTGTCAATCGCATTTCTCGTATATCTGCCAACATTTCATTTAATGCATTCGAGTGTCTTTGATTGACGATAAAGATATATTTATTTTCAGCTGGCATCCTATTTTCCTGATTTACTAAGTTCTGATATTTATCAGCCTGCGATTCACAAAACTTGCCTAATAAAGAAAAACGCTCATATTTAACGGCTCTGTCTTTCCATTGTGCTAATTTAATATCATTCTTTGCCATTTTCTCTTGGTTATGAATAGAAATACCCCTTCGTATTTCTCGTCCTGATGGTTCTACTTCACGATAAGTTGCAAGTATTTCGGCTTCCCTTAATTTAGCAATCATGACCTTTGCTTCTTCTTTGGTAAGTTCAGGAGTATGGATCAGTGTTTTATTCGGTCCGTCCTTCTTGATAGCATTTAACGGATTCGCAAACATCTTGATGCCGTAAAGGGTAAGCATCTTTGTTAGTTTTGCCAACCCTTTAGTTGCTTTTGCTGAATACTTTACGGCTGTTTTTTCTATCGTTTCCCCTGAACGCTGAATATCCATTTTAGTATCATTCATACGATTTCACTTCCTTTTCTAATTCCTCTGTCGCTTCCATATTATCTATATCAATCGAACCTTTGGTAGATTCGTTATAAAGGTAGTCTATGTCTTTGGCACATACAAGTCCATTGAATTCCCCTGATTTTTTATAGGCAGAATATTCATGATATGGTGTAGATACCAAAGCAATCTGATTATCATTGATGCGTTCCAATTCCTTTTTATTGACTCGCACATATCCATAGGTACGGTCTTTAAAGATGGGTATCTGTACAAATCCATTCGATTGTTCCACCAACTTATTCTCATCTACGACAGCCCATACTTTCTTTCCTTCTGAAGATAAAAACATATCCAGTTCATTAAAAGAAATATTCCCTTTTAACTCCATTCCATCACTAACATCTTTTCCTACGGATATAGTAGAAATGGTTTTAAATTTGTCGATTCCCATCACTTCGGGTGTCACTTCAATATAACTTCTCCCTTCTACATAACGCACACTTGTTTTAGGAATAAACAAGGTATATCCCTGCATAGCACTTCGCACCATCAATGTACCCTTCTCATTGTTTAGAATCAAATGAACTGGAATACGATATTTTTGAAATTTCTGTACCATTTCCGTAGAACGAGAAGGTATATCCAATTTCTTTTTCATGATTGGATTTCCTTGCTGTTTCCTTTTTACAGGTGTTGATTGTAAGTTTTTATTCATTGCTAAATTTATGTCAATGGATTCTTTCTTCTTTGTCTTATCTTCCCAACGCTTCATCAAATCATTACAATTCCATGTTTCCTGCTGTTGCCCATCCGAACGATAAATCGCAAAGGTATCTTTCGTAGATACTGTTGCCACTAAAATTTCTCGATTTGCCGACCATTGTGTATCTTTTTTAGGGATATACATATATTTCTTCGCCATTGTATTAGGAATTCTAACAAAATAAGAATCGTCTGTTTCTCTTGTTATTAAGTTATGGTGGACAGTGAAAGTTCTCTCTTTAGATACTGTTTTCTCTTTTTGAATACTTTGTTCAACTTCTTGTTTTCCATTGCTTTTTTGTGGGGTTGCAATATTGTTCTTTGTCAATTTCAAACTTCCACCACTGTTGTTGTAAAGTAGAATGGATTTAAAATCTTTGCCATCTGCTGTCTTATACTTTGGATCAATCGCAAACAACATAGATTTATCAAAAATAGAACTATAAGAGAAAACCGACATTCCTTCTTTTTTTCCTATCCATTTCATTTCTAAAGCCTCTAACAAGAATTTTGCATTATCAGAACCTTCTATATCAATGATTCCTGATAGTTCTTGATATTTATTAACAATATATAATTCATCAATATGCTCGAATTCTAACTTTTCATCATCTGTAAATGTCTTTTCAAATTGCTTAACGACCAATCGTTTTTGTTCCATGTCCAACTTCATTTGTGCTTGTTGTCCAATCGTATTCTTTACGAATGTTTTATTGAATACATTTTCGTGTTTAAACTTATGTATCGTTTCATATCGTAACCACAGTTCATCATTTACCATAGTGTCCTGCACTAAAGCAGGAATCAATACCTTATCAAGTTCAGGAGAAAGGTATCGTGTAGGGTCTTCATGGAAACGATTTAAGATATTTTGACGAAGACGATCATAATTCTTTTGATAGAACTCCACCATTGTCTTATCTCCTGTTCGATTGACATAGGTATTGGAATTACTGATGATATATCGTTCCATCAGATTGACTTGGAATTGAAAGATAGGATTTGTTTTTTCTTCCAGTGACAAAGAATGAATAATATCATCCACTTCTTCTTTTGAATAAGTAGAATGTTTTGCTACATAATCTTTGAAATTCATCTCATCATATGAAGTTTTTATAAGTTCATCTTTCTTTGCTTCGTCATAGGCATCTCGTATGGTTTCTGTATTGAAATCCTTACCTAAGAAATACTGATTTTTCATCAGATATTGAAAGCCTGATACTCGTGCTTTTTCTAAATCCTGCTCTACTGCTCCTGCATTAGCGAAATCCCAAAGGTCTTTGCTATCCTTATCTTCTGCAAGTTGTAGATTTTCTTTGACTGTGTTTAAATCTACTACACTAACTTTCAATTTCTTACTCATTAGTTCAGGGATTTCTTTTACCATTGCATTTCTTCCTGCTTTATCATTATCTCTCATCAATATGATTTCACAATCCAATCTGCGTAACATAGCGATTTGCTCTTCGCTAAAAGATGTTCCCATAGTCGCAACAATGTTACGGATGTTCATTTTATTTCCACCTGCAACATCCATAAATCCTTCTACTACATAGATTTTATCGTTGTAGGCATAATTTTTCGCAATATTGAAATTGTATAGATGGTTGGATTTCATGAATATCTCTGTATTTCTACCATGTAGATATTTAGGTTCTTCGCCATGAATGGCTCGTCCACTAAAAGTAACGGTATTCCCTCGTTCATCCATCACTGGAATCAAGATACGATTTCCAAAGACGGGATAATAATTTCCTTCTTCATCTTGTCGAATAAATCCAGTTTCCAATAGATGTTCTAGTGGCAAAAAAGTTTTATCAATCCACTGCTGTATTTGTTCATAAGAAATATAACCAAACTGTAATTCTTGAATCAAGTCTTCTGTAAATCCTCGATTAAGAAGGTATTGTTTTGCTTCTGTATTTCCTAAACTTATCAGATTGTAATTGGCAATCTCTTTGATTTTATTCAGCGTATTTAACAAAACTCGTTCATGCTCTGTATAGATACGAGAATTATGAGAATATTGTGCATTTAGTGAATTTTGATTGTTTTGTTCTTTTGGAATATTCAAATGACAAATATCAATTACCTTATTCATTGCATCTCGTACTGTAAATCCTCGATTCCCTAACACTTTGTTTTCATACTTCTGAACAAAAGAAATTGCATTTCCACTTTCATTACACACAAAACATTTCCAAATCTTGTCGTCACGGATACTCAAGGATGGGTCGTGATCGTCATGAAAAGGACAAACTGTTTTAAAATCTTTCCCTTTCTTAACAATCTTTAAACCATATTCTTCCATGACTTCACGAACGCTTGCTTGATTGATAATCATCTGATATTTTTGTTGAAACATAGAGTTTTGTTGTTCTGCCATTTTTCCACCTACTTTCTTTTAAAAAAATAGGAAGTCACTTCCTATTTCTCTATATCTTCCATTTCTTCTTCAAGTTCTATATCTGTTTCTTGTTTTTTTTCCATCAATGTACAATTATCCAATACATAATCCAATTCATCCAACATTCCTTGAATTTCTTTTGCATCTTCTACAAGTTCACTAGGCGAAGGTACATTCATGCGATTGTCATCAACAGTTCTTGCTTCTAACCACATGGCAATATGTTCCTCTTGATCAAAATTCATTGCATACTCACAAATTTGTTCGACTGCTTTTTCTAATGACTTATCATGTTGAATACAAAAAACAAAATCTTCTCCTGCTGGCGAATATTGTTCAATTTCCCATGAAGTTCCACCATCATAGATTTTCCAATCATGAGCTTCGAGTAAATCTCTTAAATCGTCCAAAGATTTCAATGTTGTCATTTTCGCTTCATAACGGAGAATATCTTTATACGATAACCATTCAGGTTTAATTGGTACTTGATTATAGTATCGTTTCATTGCGTGAATGTGGTCTTGAACTGTGTCAGCCCATAAATTCCTCTCGCTTCGTTGTCCATAGCCTAAGTAATACTCACAATCTTGTTGTAATCGACCTAACATCATATATTCATGTTGATACGAACCATCAATCATCATCTGCATTTCATTCGATAAACACATTCCATATTCATCTATTTCATTGAACGACATTTCAGGAACCATATCATACAATTCTAATAATAAATCATCATCATAAACGATTTCGTCATTTTCTACTTTCTTATAATGTCTATCAATGACAATTCCTATCAATTCCTGTACCTTGTCATTTCCATACACTTCAGGCTTTTTCTCCTGCAAGTCTTTAAAAAATCTTTCCTTATCAAATCTCATTTTATTTACCTCTTTTTTCTTTATTTTCAAGATTTCATTCATTTCATGATGGATGATTTCACTGTTTACCATCTATCCTCTGCAATATCCATTTCATATTCTTCAACATCTTCTTTTACTTCATCTAGTTGTGTTTCTGAACCATAAGATTTACTTTTTGATAAGTCCTGTTCAACTTGACTTTTTGTAAGACATTGTTTATCATATGAAGTAGATAGAGCATTTATAAGGTTTATGGGCAATTGGAGCTCGGCAGACTTTATAAATGCTCTACTTTTTTCATTTACATAAAATTTCTTGTTCGCATCATATGTTCTTTGAATTAGGCTTTCTAATTTCTCTTTATCATAAATTGAAGTAATTTGATTAACCACATACTCCCCATACTTTTTATCTGTTCTACAGATAGCTATGTAAGGTAATTCAAATGTATCACTCTTTCTGTTTAGTACGAATACTATACTAGTTTCTTGTGTTAAACTTTCAAAAGCCAAACAACTTTCTCTAATATAGTCATCAATATGACTAACAAAAGAAAGATCAAGCGAGTGCTTCCTTTCACACTTTATTACAGTTTTTACATCAATACATAATGGTTTATCTAAATCAATATCCATAACTAATTTTAATCCTTCTGAATTGGTAGATATTACAAATGGATAATTATAGTCATATTCTCCAAACATGAAATCAATAAGTTGTCGTTCAAAACTATCTATAGTACCATCATCATGGACTATGTTTTTATTGATTTTTCTCAATGTATCTATCTTTGTCATTCATCCACACCTTCTTCCAAATAAAAAATAGGAAGTGACTTCCTATTTTTCAAATTCATCTAGTTCTAAATCTTTTTCTTCATCAATGCTTTGTGTTTTCTCTTGTTGTTCAGCATCTAAACCATCTAATTTAGTCATTACATCTTTTTTTGAATATGCTCCAAAGTATTCTCCATCTTTACCCCAAATTTCAAAACTCTCGGATAATCTTAATTCTTTATCAGGATAACCATAAATCGTTCCTGTTACAAGTCCATAGTCAAAGTCTTTGAGAAATTCTCCATTTTCATACTCTTCATAAAGATGAACATACAATCCATTTTGTTTCATATACGCATAAAGTTCATACTCATATTTTTCAGTACCAAGTGGTGCTTTATGTTCTTTATTGAATTTTTCAATTTTATCATAAACTTCTTGCATATCCTTTAAAGATTGTTGATACACTTGCTTCTTACTTTGTGATTCTTGTTTTTCTTTCAATTGTTGTTTTTGTTGCAATGCATCTTTGAACACTTGAAATTGCTTTTCATTTTTTAAATCTTCAATAACTTGTTCATATGTTGCAAGTGTCCACACTGTATTTCCATCTGTTGTTTCTCGTATAACCATGATGTATCCATTTTCAACTTGTAAAATTTCTTCTTCAATACATTGACGAACTAAAGAACGAATTTCCTGTTCTTTCTCTAAATCATTTAAGTTCCAATCTAAATGTTTTTCTTGGATATATTTATCCCAACCAATCCATCTTTCATTTTCCCTTGTTAATAATCCTTGTTTGGTTAATTCAAATGTTTTTGAACCAATTCTTTTCTCATCCATATCCTCTATAAACATGACAGAGTTATATCCCATCAAGTTGTTTATAGAAAGATGCCCGATATGTGTTTCTACATTATCTAGTACATCACAATCAATGACATCATACTTATGATTATTGCCAATATTATGAAGACTTGTATAATCTTTAGATATTTCAAAACGATAAGGCTTTAGATATTCATTTAGCAACTGTCTTGTTTTGTCTTGAGAAATATATAGGCTTCCTAATGAAGTTACATCTTCTAAAATCAATATTCGTGCATCAATCATGTGTTTTAATTTTACACTTTCCATTAAATTACAAAATTCAACAATTCGTTTATTGCTAGAAGTAAATCTTTTTTCCATTTTAACCACCTACATTTCAATTTCATCTAAGTCTTCTTCAATTTCATTTCTTTCTGTAGATATTTCTTCTTTTCTAATATTGAACAAATCAATATCGACTCGATCTTCTAAATTTTTGAAGACATCAAAATGCTTATCAATAATTCGACAAACCTCTATTTCGTTACTGGTTAAATCTTTTCGTATCCAAATAGAGCTTGCATTTCCATTACATTCATAATCAATCAAATTATAATTGCCATTATACGCATCTAGGAATTCTTTTACAGTTTCCTTTTCATACTCACTAAGTTCTTCCATATCTGTATAAGAAAAATCCTCTTTTAACTGTTGTAAATCTTTATTCAACAACGCATTACACTCTAAACAACAATCTTCAAAAATTTGATCCCCTGTCAATTCTACATCAAATTGTTTTAAATCTTTTATCACATCATACACAATATCCGAATCAAATATTTTTAATTGTGTTGGACAATAATCATCTAGTAATACTCCTATAAAATGTCTTAAATCTCCCGCATAAGTAAAATCATATGTATCCTTCATGTTTTTCTATCTCCTATTTTTCAAGTTCATCTAAGTCCTCTTCCATTTTACTTTCTTTATCAAAATTGATGGTTTCATGTTTTAATGCTTCCTTTGTAAAACATTCCTCTTCAGGACTTTTGTGATAGATAAGTGTTTCTTCTGAATCGTTTAAAACAATCTCTATAGCTTCTTTTTCATCAATATATTCCATTGTTTTGAACGCATCTTTTACATCCTGTACTGGATAATAATCAGCCAAGCCTTGTTCCCTACACATTTCTGTAGCCCATACTATTAAAACAACATCTGCGTTTTCATATTTCTTATTCACAAATTCTAAATTGGACTGAAATTGCATGATTTTTTCCTGCGTTTTGGATTCTCTTTTTTCATTTTCATAGTAAACTTTTAAACATCTGTCAGAATATCTATCTATATCAATATTTACCAAGTCTTGTAAACTGATATATTGCTTTCCATCTACTTCAAGAATATTTACATTACCTTGTTGAAAGTCTTTTAGATATTCCATTTTCAAGAAATCATTTAATTCCATACCTGCTGTAAAAATGTATTTATTTCCTACCAAATTGATTTCATCACTATCTATCCATTCATTAAATAAGGTATCAGGGTATTGCCAATCAACAGCATCAAATAAGTGACTCGATATTTCTTCTTGATAATTCGTAAGTACCAAAAAATCTTTATGGCTATATCCATTGTCATTTTCTGCTTCTTTCACACTCTCGGCAAGTTCTTCAAGAGTGATTTCATTGTTATAATAGTGTTTCATAGCTTCTTTGATTTGTTCTTCATACGCTTGATAGCCATATTCTGAAATATAACTTGCTTCATAGACATCTCGATTATAGGCTTCTGAATTCTTATATCCATACCCTTGTTCCAACTGTCCATCAAGAAGAAAATCTATCTCTACTTTTTGTTCATCATTTCGTAATCGAATCTTTTCTCCTGTGTCAGCTTGCTCACGATTTACTTCCATAGGAAATATTTCTTGTAATTGTTGTAATACTGTTTTCTCTAACATTGCTACACCTTCTTTCTAAACCTTATTTGCTTATATAAAAAAATGCGACCAAGTAATCACATTTCCATGTCTATATCCTTTGCGAGTAAAAATTCATAAATATTAAATGGTTGTTCATCTTCCCATGAAACAAGCGATTTATATCTCTTTTTCTTATCTTCTACAAAAGCAGAAATACTATATCCATCAAATTTTTTATTATTCCAAACTTTTTCGCCTTTTTCCAAAGGATATAAGCCATGATCTACAAAGAAAATTCTTCCATCTTTATTGCAAATCAACCAATCATACCCCACTCCATTCATATCATATAATTCTTGGATTGCTCCTTTTGACAGCTTTTTTCCTTGATAGATACATTCTTCATGTTTCTTTAAATATTCATCAAAATAGGATTCATTTGTATAGTCATGCTCATAGAATGAATTTTCCAAAAATGTCAAAAACAAGTTTTTAACTTCTGATGGAAACATATCCATAGTAATCAGTTCACTTTCTTTTTCAAAATGTGAATATCGCCAAATCTTATTTTGTAAATCTAGCAAACATTCTTTTTCATCTTGTATATCTGCTTTTAAGTTCAGATTCTGTGCTTCGATTTCTTCATATCTTTCAATTTGTTTTGATAGAACTCCCATTAGCTGATTAAAATCATCTTTCTTAAATTTCATCCAAACTCTGTCTTTTCGCATATTTACCTACTTTCTAAGATATGCTTTATATTTCCATATCCATCTCATCTAAACCTTCTTCGATTTCTTCATATTCTACATCTGTTTCTTGTTCTACCATTGGATGATCTTTTAAATATATTTCACGCTCTTTTTCGTATTTCTCATACATTTCTACTAACATTTTCAAATCAGGCAATGTAGCCATATATTCAGAATCGTTATATCCTAACTCATTCACAAGATAATCGCATCTTTCTATAAGTTCATCAATATATGTATAAAAGATAGGGGCTTTATGTCTATCTTTTAAATCACGATTGATATACCTCGACACATTATCAATCTTATCTTTTTGATATAAGATTCTGCCTTGTAAATCCATTTTATCTTCATATGGTAAAGTCAATGTATAAAAATAGCCGTTTAGTCCACTGTACCAATGTTCAGAGAATAACATTTTACTGCCATCTAGTTGTTTTACTGGTTCAGTCAACAAATAAAGATTTCCTCTAACTCTTGGTTCATTATCATATTCGACAACAGGATAACTTTCTTTGTCAGCTTTCATTCTGTCAAAAGAATCTTTCCATTTTTGATATGTATCAACAATCATTTGTTTTGCTTCTTTCTCTGTTTTGAATTGATAAATGAATCCATTTTTATAAACACGATTATTTGGTAAAAGTCCTATAAAGTTTTCTCCCTTATAATTCGGTTTTTGTACAGTCCATTCATAATGATAGCCAAGTGTATAACCATCAATGAATTGAGTTTCTAAATCTTCTTTTGCTATATAATATATTTCTTTTGGCTTTTCTACTTCCTGTTCTTCTAAAAAATCAAACAATCCAATTTGTTCCATTTATTGCACCTTCTTTCAAAAAAATAGGAAGTCACTTCCTATTTTTTTTACTTCTGTAAATTTTTGACATTTAATAAATTCACGCATTTTTAGTCCACCAATAGTTGTAATCTAGTATGTTTCGTGCCTGCACTTGTTGGATTTTCACTCTGTTGCCCTACCAACCCCTTGTAGAATCCAGTATATTTCGTATCTATACTTGTTTACAAGTAGTGAATCATCAGTCATATAGGCTTTAGATTCACTTTTTCTTATCTTGAATTTTCTAATAAACTCAAGAAATTAGGACTTTGGTCTGCCCTTTAATATAGTTTTTTTAAATTTCTATATCATCATGATTGAACTCATCTTGTTCTATTTCTTCAAAACTTTTACTTGTTTCTGACATACTTTTATAAGTATCTTCTGTAGCAAGTTGCAAATCTTTTTCTCCTAAAAACTCTTCTAAACTCTTTTTAATTGGTTCGTATTTTACATTAGGTACTTCTGTTTCTCCAAACTGCATTTGCAATAAGACTGGTCTTAATTCCTTTTCTAAATATTCTGTATCAGGTACTAAATCTAAATAGTTACCCATAGTGAATACTTTAACAGTATCCATATCGTCCACTAATGCGTAATTGCACTTAAAATCAGCTGATACAACAAAAGCAGAAATATTTTCAGGTGTATCTTCGATACGACCAACAAACTCATTACTTACCACTCTAAATTCATTGCATTTATACACAGATAGATAATTCTTTTTCATAGAATAGCCACCTTTCTTTGTATAAAAGAAAAGAGCCACCATTTCTGATGACTCAAATAAAATAAAAAGCACCTACGATTATTCGTAAATGCCTGTTTGTTATGAATAGTTTTCATACTAATTCCACTATAAGTATTTTAGCACTTTCTTTGTGAAATGAAAATACAAAAGTAAGGAAATTTAACTTACTTTTTAATCTTTAATTCCATCCATATTGACCTAGTTGTTTTCGTAAAACAATCCACTTCACTTACTAACTCAATCAAAAAATCCAATAGCATTTCCGCATATGTTTCCAATCCTAACAAACGCATACTTTTAATAATCCGTGTCAATCGTAAGTGATTGTGATTTTTTACAACTAACCACACCTTACTTCTTTCTTGAAAAGAATCATTTTTCTCAATTTTGTTTTCTACTTCATTTAATCTTAATCCATAAAATTCCAAAATTCTTTGAAAAGACATTATCATATTGTTCTGAATACTCTCATCATGTTTCGCTATTTCTATTTCATCATTTTTTAAAGCAGGAGCAACGAAAGGATGATGGAAACTTCTTACATCTAATGGAAACATCCATTGAATATAATCATGTGTTTCTTCTAGCCATTGGTTATCAGCTTCCCAATAATCAAATAAGTATCTTCCTTTATTGTCTTTTTCTTCATCTTGTAAAAATCCTAACATTGTCATGATATACCTCTTTCTAAAAAATAGGAAGTGACTTCCTATTTTTCAAATTCATCTAGTTCTAAATCTTGTTCTTCATGATTGAATTCAATAAATTTGCCTTGCTTGATTTCTCCAACAACCATAGATGGTTCAATATACGGAAACATCACTTGCCGTTCAGAATTCCTTTTCTCATAAATTGAATTCCACACACTTTCTACTTCTTTAGGATATTGATACGCATAAATTTCATCAGCAAAATTATAAAAGTCAGTTTCTAAACAAAGTTCACTAGGAATATCCAGTACATAAATTTTAGAATCATCTGTTTCTTTTCCTATCATATCACAGGCTCTTTCAATTGCCTTATCCATATCTTTTGTTTTTAATTTGGAAAAGCCCCAAAAGAAAGATGAATAATCTGTTTCTTTCATCCGATTATAATCATCAAACAATCGCCTATAGATTGGTAATGCTTTTTGATAATTACATCTATCTTTATCGGCATACACCTTTTTCGATACATCTAAATCCGAAGACTGAATCGTTAATACTCTTGTTGTTTTTTCAGTTTTTCGCTTTGAAACATCATACGGATTTGTATATCCACCAATCATCGAATGATAGTTTTCTTTTCCAATAACTATATGATCTAAAAATTGAATATCCATTATCTCGCAGGCTTTCTTTATTTTTTCTGTAATTAAAAAATCAGCTTGACTTGGTGTGCTGTTTCCTGATGGATGATTATGATACATAATAATTCCATGAGCATTTGATAACAATGCTGATTTCATTATATTTTTTACATCTACAACCGCCCTATCTAATCCACCAACAGATACAACATGAGCATTTAGTACACAATTATTCGCATCTAAATTTAATGTCATGCACATTTCTCTATCTAAGTCCTGCATCTCTTCTAAAACAAAGTTTACAGTATCTATTGGTTGATGAATTGATTTATCATAATCAATTTCTCGTTCTTTAACCAATCGAATTCCTACAACATCTATTTTCATACTTAATCTTCTTTCTTAATGATTTTAATACCTTCATCATCTATAACTAATTCTTCATCTGATTTTAATGATTTTAGAATTTCTTTTATATCTCTTGCTGTAATAACTGTTTGATTGTCCATACATCACAACTCCTTCTCTTCTAAATCCATTTCTTTATCTTCTGTTTCTTTTTTTGAAGTTTCTTGATTAAGGTTTCTACTGAAGTGTGTACCTTTACAATTCCCTCTTTGAATCATTGTACCTCTTATAGTGTTTTTAAATCCATTTGTGCTAACCTCTTTCTATATACCAAAGAATCCAATCAATACGACACCTACGATTGTTACAACAATCCATTGTTTTGTCTTTTCACGATATGTTTCATAGGATATATGATGACTTCGTTTCTTCGCATCTAATTGGTAGATATTCCATATCGCATACCCACAACACGCTAATCCCAAAATTGTAAATACTATCTTCATAATCATTCTCCTTCGCTTTTCTTACTTCTGTCATAGAAACATATGACATGAAAATGACAAAATAAATTTGGTTGGTCATCATGTATTTGCACAAACAACGGATAATACTTTTCTTTTTTCATTTCTCGGATGATACCAAACATTTCTGCAACCATTTCCTTATTCCAGTTATGAACATCCCTTCTAGGACATTCAACCCTTGCATAAAACAATCGTTTATATAAATCTCTGATATAACGAAAAACATACTTTTTTAATTCTATTCTTTTTCCTAAATCGTCAGTCCATTTTAACGCTTTTGGATTCCCTTTATTATCAAATATAAAGGATACATTTCGCACAGAATCTTCATTTGTAAATTTTTGATCCTTATCTGTATGTATTAAATAATTCAAGTGGTTATGTAAATGCGTGATTCCGTTAAATTTAAGCATTTCTACATCTTCTATCGTAAAATAATGATATTCCATATCTTTTCTCCATTTTCAAAAATAGGAAGTCACTTCCTATTTTTCAATTTCTCCGAATTCATCTTCTTTATTAAGTTGATTTTGTTGTTCCATAGTTGCTGTTTTTTGACTGGAAGTAACTAATCCTTTTCGCACATAATCAAATCGTTCTGGATAGTTTTGATATTCAATCAAAAGATTATGATAATTGCTATTGGCTAGTTCACTATCTGTTAGAACATATACATTTGTATTCTTTTCGTTTGCCTTTAAATATGGTTCTAACATTCTCTGCATCACTTGAGGTAAATGTGCATCTTTTCGCTCTAATACATAAATAGAATTATTCAATTCATCCTTGTAATAACATATATTATCTTTTATCAATTCTAATCGAATTGTTGTATGATAATTAGCAAAATAAATCTTATGAGGTACATTTATTCCTTTCTTTAAGTGTTCATGTACTGGAGATATTTTCTTAGTAGCCTCATCTAATTTTTTTAGTTTGTCTGTCGCTTTATTTTTAATCACTTCATTATGATCTATAGCGAACAACTCAATTGTATGTCTGTCTTTCGTGAGTTCCAACAATGTCATTTTCTCTTGAAAAGAAAACTTATACATTGGAATTCCTTTTTCATGCTTCACTATGGTTTTATCATAAATCCACTCTTTACACTTTTCTTCCAACAATTGAAAGTCACAACAAAATTTATGATATGTTGTATTTTTATCCAACGCTTTATGATAGATTGCTTTTGCTTTACTTTGAATGACTTCTCTATTCTTATTACAATATTTTAATTCTTGTCTTAGCAGGAATCTATATTGATAATCACTTTCATTATTTATGACTTTTTGTTTGATTTCTGAATCAGGTACAGGAAACATGAAAGAATAACGAACACTACCTACTGGTACATTTCCAACTTCAATAACATAGTTTGAATTTTGCTTTATATTAAATGAGGATACAGGGGCAAAAAAATTCAACCCATTGATTTTGAATAATGTTCCGCATACAAATTTATTTCTATTTTGATACACTACATCAGGTATTCGAGAATCAAATTGTTTTAGATATTTTACATAATCTATATTCACTTCATAAAAATCTAGCTTTTCACTCATGCAAGCACCCCCAAACATAAAAAAAGCCATGCATCTCTACATGACTTTGTATTCGCCTTTTAGCTTTTTGCTATCCTATTCGTTTTATTATAAATAGGCATGGTAGCGAAGCACCCGAATAAATCATTCGCCTTTTAGTCTTTGACTATCCTATATTTTATAGGAATGGTAGCGAAGCACCTTAGAGATTTGAGCTTTACCCTTTTGTTTTGTACTTCAACTACAAAAGGCAATCCTCACATGAATAATAACAAAAATGTTATCTTCAATTAGAGTATAGCACAGTAATTTTTATTTGCAAACTAATTTTAATTTGCCATCTAGCCAAATTAGGAAGTCACTTCCTATTTATGAAAAAAAGTGAAGATTTCTCTCCACTTTACATTAACATTTTGTATCCAATGAATCATTCTCATCATATCCATCTTCTACATTTTTTGCACATTCTTTTTGTACTAAAAACATCTTCTGATAATTACGATCATAAACTTTTAATTCATCAAGATATTCGGATATGTTTTTATATTTCACACCCTCAATTTCTTGTCCTTGTGTTTTTCCCATATATAACACTGTTCTTCCACTTACTTCTAATCCTCTTTTTTCAAAGTATTTCATTTTTGCAGGGTCAATCATATGTTTATATTGACTAGGTACGATTTCAGAACTGTGTTTAATTTCAAATAATTCTACAGTGTATAATTCTTTATCTTTAATAACTAAATCAATTTCTCCTTCTGTAACTCCTTCACTCGGCATTGGTGGATAAGAGAGTTGAAATACTTCATATTTTTCAGCATCCAAAGATTGTTGGACATTATAAATTGTCAATTCTTCTAATATCTTTCCTTTTACATTGTTATCAATCGTTGAAACAATTAAATTTTGTTCTTTATCTGTTCCTAATCGGAAAGTATTGTGATTTTCTAAAATCTTCAACAATTCCTTGCACTGACTGTATCGCAACCCTGACTGTGTAATAATATTGTTTTCTACTGGCGAAATATTAAAGTCACCTGATTCAACAGTATAGGAATCTACAATTTCTAGTTTTCGTAAATATTGTTCTATCTCATAGACTTCAGAATCTGTTAGTATTTCATCTTTTCTTGCATCATAAATATGAAGTTGTTTTTTCAATGGTTCAACAATGGTGCTTGAATCTATTTTGTTTAGAATATCTGTGTTAGGTTCGATATTTTTCTTAACACGAGTAGTCATTATATCTCTAACAGAGTTATAATCAGAAGGTTTAAATGTACTTTGAATTACCCTGATAGAAAACTGATGGTTTCTATTTTGTACAACACGATTGATAGCATTAGTCAGTTTATCTTGATTATATAAATTTATCAAAGAACGAAATTTACTGCCTTCTTCATAGTTTTCTAAAGAATGCTGAATGTTCTGTGCAATCGCAGAGTCCACATATTGCTCTGCATTTTTTCCATTATAGAACGGATAATCTTCATTATATTCAGGAATCAAAGTACCACCATATTCAATGAATTCATCAATATTTTTATTAGGAAACAAATGTTTAAATTCATAAAAAGGAATATATGTTGTATGAATATATCTAGCTCTGTCATAAAGTTCACGAGAAGAAGATAAGAAAAAGCCTAGAGAATCTGTTCCTGTCAGAACAATTCTCAACCCCTTTCTAACATATACATCAGGAAATAAGGAAGACATGGAAATAAAGTTATCCAATGAAGTGACTTCATCAATGAAAATATACTTGTATCCTTCTTCTTTCAATCTATCAAGATCACTATATAAAGAAGATATGGTATCTCTATTGCTTACTTCGATATATGCACTTTTTTCAAATTCATCTTGCGTTAATTCAGAAATCGTTTGCAACATTAAAGTTGTTTTTCCAGTTCTTCGCAATCCATATAAAATACAGACTTTGGTATCTTCTGATTCAAATAAATAGTCTTTCAATTCTTCTCCAATAATGCGTTGTGGTTTATCTTTTTCACGATTTGTGATTTCTTTTAATTCGTCTTTAACAAAAACATTTGCTGTATATTTTTTCATTAAACCACCTTCTTTCATATCCCTATTATAACAAATTTCTATGCACTCTAACAGATAGCATTTTCATGCTTTCTGCAAAAATAGGAAGTGACTTCCTATTTTTCAATTTCATCCATTTCTTCTTCAATTTCTATAAATTTATTTATTCTATCTTGTTCTTTATTAAATTGAATGTCATAACAAATTCGATTAAGTTCTCCTCTTATAGAAGGATACCCTTTCTTCCCAATGTTTTTTAGATTTTTCATATCGTATAAAGGTGTTTTCAATAATCCTTTTAAAGTTGTAATTCCACTTGCTTTCAAACAATATTTTGCTCGATCTGTAAGATGGAGCATATCCACTGGACAATCTTTTTCTATTTTTGATGCAACTAATTTCTTAATTTCATCTTCCAAAAAATTCTCTACTAATTTCCCATCCTTTTTGCATACAGAATATTCAATACTTGATAAATCTTTAAAGAATGAATAATCCATATTTGTTAAATCACAATCGTTGTCTTTTATGTTCTTATAATCTTCTCCTCCTATTTCAACGCTTCCTTGAAAAGAAATAACTCCATATGTTCCATCCACTCCCTGATCTACATAATCACGAATATACTTTAGGTTTTCTTTATAATCCTTTTCCAAAAAGAAACCATTATTTTCGTTATAGAATCCATAATTCAATTCTTTATTATTGCAAGCATAATGATCAAACTCTTTATCCAATTTTTCTAAAAGTACACCCGTTTCAAATCCATAAAAATTTATTTTATTGTCCATCATTTTCCTTCTTTCTATTTTTAGGAAGTCACTTCCTATTTTTCAAATAAAAAGCATCAAATTGCTTTGATACCTTTTATTTGAAGCCCTTGTTTTTACGCAAGGGCTTCAGGAAGATAAATCATTATACTTTATTTTCTATCTCACTGTGAACTATCAGAGATTTTATTTTTTGTGAGATAGATTTTTATACAATTCTTTATTCTGATTTATTTTCAGACTTCTTGTTTTTGTTTCTTCTTCTGTATTCCAAGATACCGATTAAAGATACTAGAACTCCAAGTCCTGCAACGATAAACAGCATAGAATCACTACCTGCTCCTGTTTGAATAACTGGAAGTAAGCTGTCTTTGTAGATGATAGAATACAACAAGTCTTCACTTCGTTCTACCTTCTTACCATTGACAAACAATCCATCATCATTGACTTCAACTTTGACAACTTCAGGGCTTAACGAATAACCTAGAGGGGCTTTCGTTTCCTTGATATATGTTGTTCCGTAGTTCAATACAAACTTAACAGTTCCATCTTTTGTGTTTGCCTGTTTTGTTTCGATAGGATTTTTACATTCTGCATCTGTGAAAGATGTGAATTCAAATTCCTTACTGATGATGTTCTTCATTGTGTTTTCATCTACTTTATTGACAAGAACATAGTATTCTTTCAATTTATTGATGATAGGTTTTCCTTCATTGATTGGTACAATCACTGCTTTTTCATTAGATTGGTCGATACTAAAATCATATTCATTTTCATCTAATTTATATGCAGAATTTGTTTGAAGTTCCTTCAAGTAGTAATTTCCTACTGGAAGTTCAGGGGTATGAACTAAATGACCTTCTTCATCAATTCCTGATGTTGCAAGCAATGTATCAGGTTCGATTGCTACATTACCTTTCCAATCGTATGTATCATCACGAGTGTAGATTCCAAATACAACATCCTTGTAGGCTTCTTTGTTCATAGCTGTATCAGAGAATTCCATCTGTTTTGTCATATTGATGTTATACACTGGTCGTTCGTTCTTCAATGTAGATTCGATTACTTGAAGTTCATTGATTTGATTATCTACAACTTCAAAATAATGTTTTTCTTCATTCTTCACAAAACCGATTGGTGCTTTTGTTTCAACATAATAGTATTTACCAACTGGAAGTTTAATTGACTGTACAGCTTCATAATCACTTACTAAAGTGTCGATTTCTTCATCTGCCTTGTAATAAGTGATTCCGTTACCTAATGTAATATCTTCGCCTGCGTAAATGGTAATTTCTGCACCTAGAATATTCATTTCTTCAAAGACTGGTGTATTAACCATTCCTAAATCCGTCATACCAATATCCGTATAAGTGAACTGTTTACCTTTCTTCTCGAAAGCTAACTGTCCATATACGATTTCATCCTTCATTGTTCCTGCTACTTGAACTTCGCCTGTGTCTTTTACAGTAAATTCAATCTTTTCAGCAAGAGCAAATCCATAAGGGGCAGAAATTTCTTCCCAAATATAAGTTTGTCCAACTTCTAATCCTTTGATGATATGAGGTTCTTTAGTGGATACCCAAGTTTCAAATACTTCTCCACGATTTCCTTTAGGATAAACAATTTGAGTTGCTCCTTCTAGTTCTTCGTTTGTAGAAGCATCTACTTTTGAGAATTCTACTTGTGTAATTTTGTTTTTAAATACTGCAACAATTTCGATAGTTGGTAATTCCTGCCCTTTATATGTGGCATCCACTGGAATCACTTCATCACTTGAAGCGTATCCGATTGGGGCTTTCAATTCACGAATTTCGTATTTTGAAAGAGGAAGGTCAGCGTTAAATACAACCTGTCCATTTTCATCTGAAGTGGCTGTTTCAATCAATGTTCCTTTTTTGATAATCAATGGTTTTGAGTTTGTTTTTGACAATTTTTCAACTCCATAAATATCTTCAGAAGCATATAGACCAAAGACAGCTCCTTGTAAATTAGCTTCATTATCTTCATCCACTTTTCTCAAGTCAATATGAACCTTTTGACGGTCATTTAAATAGGTTACAGAATCAGAAATGATTGCTGTATGATCATCTTTGTATGACAGAGTTACTTCATACTCTTTATCAGAAATCACAAATCCTTCAGGAGCCTGTGTTTCACGCACTATATAGCTTCCAAGATATAAATTATCTACTTGAGTCTTTCCTGATTTATCGGTAGTTGCTGTTGTAACAACTTCACCAGCTTTATAAATTACCGTTCCGTCAGCAGGGTCAATGATGTCTTCTTTGGCATACACTGTGACTGTCATGCCTTCTAGTCCTTGTTCTTCATAATCGAATACGATATTACCATTTTCATCTTCATGAGAACCCACTAGCACTTCTCCTCGTTTTTCAAAAGAGATAGATCCTTTTACTCGTGTGTCTTCCATAGTAACTACGATATACGCATCTCCATCTTCATCTTCGGAAGTCACTTCCGATTTTTTGATTTCAAATGGAATACTTGTACCATTCAACAAGTAGTTGTAAGGTGCTTTGATTTCTTCGAGTTGGTACTTTCCACTCTTTAGTTTTAACGGAAGAATAACATAACCATCTTTATCTGTATTGAATTCATCAATCCAAACACCTGCCACTTTTTGTCGTACATATTTACCAGTTGATAAATCTTTTACTTTAAATGTAGCATCTGACAATGTAATTTGTTTTCCACTTTCAGCATCAATCTTAACAAGTTTTAGGAAATAATCACTTGGTCGGTTGTTGATGTGATAGTGCATCTTACCATCATCTCCCATTTCAAGCGAATTTCCAGAAGTATCTCCACCTTTAACGATTGTTTGTCCATCTAGTTCTGTTACTTCAAATGTAAATATTCCATCAAGAATATCTGTTTCTTCAGCATTTTCGCCTTTCTTAGTCTGTTGGATAACATACTTACCATAGGCTAGTTTTCCTGAAGTCGCATAACCATTCTTGTTTGTAGTTAATACAGCGTATTCTTTTTCACTACGATTTTCTTTGGCATACTCAAGAGCTTTTTGAATATCATTTCCGTTTGCTTCATAATCAGACTTCAATACAGCAACAAATTCAGCACCTTTTTCATTTACCATGATTTCAGACTGACTTCCATCTGTAATGACTTTGATTAAATCAAATTCTCCTGTGCGAATTGTTTCTTTTACTGTCTTATCGACTGTGATAGTAATTGTATTTTGATCTTTATAACTTGCAGTAAAAGGATATTTTGTTTCATCCAATTCATATCCTTCAGATGGACTGATTTCTTGCCAGTAATATTCCCCTAGATATAGATTTTCAATCGTACCACTTGCATTTTTATCTGTCGTGATTTTTCCAACTAAAGAATCTTTCTTATGAATAACTGTTCCATCCATAGATGGGTCAAGAATATCTTCTTTAGCATATAGTCCATATACAGCACCTGTTAGTGTTGCATCCCCTTGAGGACGATTACCAGTATCTTTATCTTCTTTGACAAGATTGATGGTCGCATTCACTCGCTTATCACTTAATTCTGTATCGTATGTCTTTTCAGCTGTAATATCTACGACAGCCTCTTGATTGACATCAATGACATATCCATTTGGTGCTTTTGCTTCTTTGATGACATATTCTCCATATGCTAATGGTTCAGATACTGCATATCCTGTTTCATCTGTTGTCATAGAAGAAACAACTTTTCCATCATAGTAAATATCAAAAACTGTTCCTGCTACTTGAATGACTTTGCCTGTATCCTTATCTTTCTTGGCGATACGGATTTTTCCTTTGATGACTTGTTCGGGAACAATCGGTTCTTGATAAGTATTTAAAATTTCATTAGTTCCACCTATTTTTAGCTTTATTACGAATAATTCATCATTCAATTTATATCCTTCAGGAGCTTTCGTTTCCTGCATGGTTACAGTACCAACTGGTATTGATGGATTTCCATCAGAAGAATAATACAAAGCATCCCCTGATACTTTAAAACTATCATCATAATATGTAAATCCATTTTCATTTGTTCTGAATACCCAAGTTCTTTCTGCTGTGACTCCCTGTGTGGCAGGATCAACACCTTCAGCATAATCCCCTTTGTAATACTTCACAGTAAATTCGGCATTTTCTAAATGAGCATCTCTTTGAGGTACATCCTGTCCAGTTTCCTTATCACGCTTCTTCAATAAGATACCCACTGGGTCAGATTGAGGAATATCTTTTACCTTATATACTTCTGTTTTTCCACTGGTAACAGAAACTGAATATACTTTTTTATCCAACGCATACCCTTTTCCTGCTTTCGTTTCTTTCAAGTAATATGTTTTTGCCTTCAAGTCCTTGATGGTATTTGCTTTTCCATCAGCTTTGATTTTAAATGTACCTACTCGATTAACATCCTTATTGGCATCGGCTTCACTATTGTACAATCCATATTCTGCACCTTCTAAACTATAGCAGTTGTTATTGTCTGTAATCGAAGGATTCGCAGAAGATTTTTCAATCGTTAGATTTCCTTTCGGCTCATTTTGTCCCCAATATAAAGTTTGATTCTGTGTTACAATTCCTTGCCAACTTACTCCAGTACCTGGGCATTTTGCTTTATATACTTTAAAATCAGATGGTGGGCTAGGTAGGTTTAAAATTCCTTTTAGCGATTCATATGCAACATGATAACGCTGTCCATTAGTAGAACCACTAATTGAAGTGCCACTAGCTACAGCAGATAAGAATTCATTCATTGCCAAGAGAGCTTGATCTCTGTTTGGAAAAGTATTGGAAACCTGATTATTTGGATATCCATAAGCATAATAAATAACTTTTCGCACTCTATCATCATGTACTTCTACAGCAGAATTTAAGGTCATTCCTGCTCGTGGTGGTGCGTACATAGCTTCTCCACAAAATGCTACATGTCCATCAACCTTCCAAAATCCACCAGTTCCCCAAACCGATCCTATTCCATTAGAAATAGATGTATGTCCACCTTCTTCAAAATAAGTAACAACAGGACTACTCAAACTGCGATCAGAAGAATAAGTGCTTGATGCAGATTCGGAGTATCTAAAATCAGGGGCAATTAAAATAGAAGCACCTAATCCTAGCAATAGATTTGCTGTATCATAATCTTCATAAAATTTAGCCGTAATAAAATAATTATCATCCACATATTTCCACGCATGAATTTTATCAACAATTTCTTTACGCTTTTGAATATACTCTTCTTTCATAGTCATTCCATTTTGATAATCGTTTAAAATTTGTTGTTCTTCAGCACTAACAGGACGATTTGGAATAAAGGTTTCGTCATTGATTAGCAGTTTACTATTTTTATCTACTTTATCTTTTGTTTTATCCTTTTCTTCCGTTTCAATGGAATCTTCTTTTGTAGTTTCTCCTTCTGCTTCAGGTTGTTCAATCGGTTCTGTATCTACTTTTTCATTTGTTTCTTGTTCTTCACTAGAAACAATTTCTTTGAATGTAACTACAAAGTTTGAATTTTCGACACCAGTAACATATTCAATCTTTAAATTGTTTTGTTCTGCCACAAATTCAGGTACTGCTACATCATTATTCGTAAAATTCTCAATTACATTTCCTTCAGTAGCGATTGCTTCAATCTTTACATTTGTACCTTCTGCATAAGACTGGCTAAATGGAGTTTCTGTAGTAACAACAGTTTCATTTCCGTTCTCTGTAACCTTAACTTGTCCACTTCCAATAACAGATACATTAAGCGTACTAGATAATGGTTCTGAAATTGGTTGTTCATTTGCATAGGCAGGCATTACACTATTTACAGTTAAAAGTGCTGAAAAAATGCAAGTTACCATTCGTTTAAATGTTTTTTTCATAAGTATCTCCTTTCTTCTTTTTTCGTTTTATGAAAAATAGGAAGTGACTTCCTTTTTATGAAACGAATGAATCTCGAGTTTTCATCCGTTCCACTTTTTCCTACATAAATAAGTAGAGGCATCCAACTGGATGCCTTCGTTTAAAATACCATTTCACTGTAATTTCTCTCCTTTCTGAAAATAAAAAAAGACAAAAAACGCTTAGTTTTCTGCCTTTTCAATATTTTACCACATTATCATATTAGCATATTTTGGTGTGAAGCAAAAGTGCAACCACAGGTAAAATTACAGTTTTTAAAATCTAAAATCAGTTGTCATCTTTCAGTTTATAGCATATAATAATAGTGGTTAAGAACTGTGGATTTCCCATAGGAAAAGAAGAGGACGGCAATCCTCTTCTTTTTTTGCACCCATTGGAACATATTTCAGGTTACTTTTTTAACTCTCTGATAATTAACAGTATGACTACTAGAGTCAAAAACTGTAATTCCATATTGGTTAAGAACTGAAACATTTCCAAATGAGTGCTTATTTTGGATAGTATAGTACATATACATATACCTCCACGATTATTCTACAGAATCTTTATTTGATTTACCAGTTTTTCTGCCTTGTTGCACTCAAATAGAAAAATAGGAAGTGACTTCCTTTTTTGAATTTATTGATATTTATCAATTTATCGCTTATAATAAAGATGTAAAAAGTGGACAGATTATTCTGTTCAGGGTTTTGAATAGTTCTATAAAAAACTACCTTCGCCTCGGAAACTTAGGTAGTTTTTTATTTGTCATTTTTTCTTAATCAATTCGATTAGAAGAACAACGACTAGAGTTAGTATAGATAACATTATTGATAATGCTTCATATGTACTCATAAGCATCACTCCTCGAAAATACATTTATATTAACAAGGCTCAACGCTCCTTGGTCTAGCGACCTGAACTACCTAAATAATCTGTCCACCATGATTTTAGCATAAGACTTATACCTTGCCAAAGAAAATAAAGGTATAAGTTTTTTTATTTCTGTATCATGTATAATATTCTTAATTATCTACACAACATTGTGCTGGTTCATATCCTTCTTCAATCAGTGCATTCACATCACTTTCAATGACTTCTCTATTTTTATCAGAAATTTTATTTGCATTAGCACAGTCTTCTTCATGAAATTTTTTAGAATTCTTATTCACGACAAATGTTCTTTTTTCACTATCGTTAGGCTCATTTTCAGAAGAAGATGCAATTTCCTTGCTCTCTCCTGTCTGATAATTTATTTCTACTTTTGGTTGATTGTTGTAGCAATACACATAGAATTGAATTCCTTCTCCATGATCTTCAATAGAATAGGCTTCAATCGTAACACCTCTTGCCACTAATTCATTGTCCTTAAAGATAGGAGTAACACGATATAACACATGGTTGTTTGTTTCTTTCAAATAATCAGCAACCATATTTTCAAATGGAAGCATCCCTTCTACATTTAGGAAGCGAGTTCCTGTAATCAAATTCTTTTCGTTTGCGTTCTCTCCTGCTAGTTGAAAACCGATTAAATGACACCGATTGTATAAATACTTTCCATCTACAAAATCATACTTTTCTGTTTTCCATCCTGAAGGCTTTACCATACCAATGCTTTCTCTATCTTCTGTTGGCATAATACTTTGATGAAGATTAGCAAAAGCAACACTACACCGACCCAATCCATCTAAATCGGAATATTCTTCAAATGTTTCTGTACTTGTAATTTCTTCATCCGTAAACAAAGGCACATTCCCGTTTAATACGGTATATGGCTCATTACTGAATTCAGGTATGTCATTAAGTTGTACATTCTCCTGAATCATTCCATTTTCTATAGGTTTATCGGACTTTAAATCCAATGAACATCCAGTAACAAATATACTTGTCAATAAGACAAGCAATATCTTTGACATTTTCTTTTTCATAATTTCTATTCTCTCCTATTCTTTATCGTTTTCCATTTTCCACATCTTCGGCACTGTATCCTTTCATGACCCAAGTTTTCATCAATTCTTTCATGTAGTATAAAGAATATTTTTCATAAGTACTCGCTTCTCTTGAAGCAACTACCATCATTCTTCCACCATATAGTTCATATAGTTCTTTTATGATGCCCAATTCAGCTTTGTTTAATTCTTCTTTTTTGTTTACAGATTTGAAGGTGTACTGGATTTCTGCAATAACATATTCCAATGAACCATATTCCATGTCATTTTCTATTTCATCCCAAGTTAAATTGCTAGAAATAGATGGAATATCTTTTTCTTTAAATTCTCCATTGATCAATTCATTCGTATCCTTAAAATGACAAGTGAATTCCAATGTGTGTATCCTATTACCTTTTTTTATTGAAAAATACTTAATTTCCAAATTAGTTTTTTCATTTATCTCTTTAATACTTGGTTTCAAAATATAGGCATTTAAAAATTTATATTGTGAATATGTTTCAATATCAGAAACTTCTAAAATATTTTCTTTTAATTCTTCCAATGCGATTTTCCATTTCTTGCGGAATCTGTTTTGTAAAAAATAAAGATATAATTTAATCGAATAAGTTGATTTTAAATAAAGAGTGTTTTTTAAAGCATATTTTATATATCCACAAGTGTTGATATCAAAAAACATACTTCGTACATAATCAGATCTACCGCATTCTAAAATAATTTCCTGTGTTGTTTTATCATATTCTGCTTCTTCAAATAAATGATGTAATTTGAAATTTTCTTGTTCATCATCTAGCCATTCTACAACACTATTATTAAAGAGATGTTGTAGATATTTTGATAATCTTTTTGTTTTCAGCCAATTTGAATTAACAGAAATAAGATCACAATACTCTTTTTTTGTAAATCTAACTTTCGCTGTATCAATATTTTTGGGATTGATTTTTGATAGATAAACATCTAATACTTTCAATTCTTGCAAATTCAAATCCAAGTTTTTTAAATCAATAATTGTTTTAGATTTAGATACTAAATTATTTTCATTCAACATATATATCCCCCCCACACATATATTCTATAATTAGAATATATACTAATATAGGTAATAATGTCAATTTTTATTATTACCTTTGTTGGTCTACATTATTACCTATATCTATTATAAGGTAAGTTTTTCACTATTTATTATTACCTTTATTGGTTTATAGTATTACCTGCGTTGGCTTTCTCTATTACCTATATTGGTCTGTAGTATTACCTGTATTGGCTTCCACTATTACCTATTATACTAATTTCTGCTTTATGTAAAGTGTTTTTAGGACTCCGTAAACAAGATATAAACAAGAGTATAAACAAGACTATATCATCTTTAAGAAAAACAAACTTTTTTAAACTTAATCTTACTATTTTTCTCTAACCATCAACACCTAGATCATAAAGTGAATGATATAATCATAAATAAAGATAATTATTTGAAAGGAATGTATAAAATGAAAATTATCAAAAATCGTGTAAGATGCAAAAGTTGTGGAAATATTATTGAAAGTACATCAACTCATGATATTAAATCATATCGTTGTGGCTCAATTACAGTAGATGGTGGAAAAGACTATATTCGTAGAGGCTTTAAAGAAATAGTAGATTTAGAAGATTTGAGCATCTGTGTTTATAATATGTCTGACCTTAGAGATAGAAAGATTCTAGAAATTGAAAAAAGTCCAAAACAACCATATAAAACAAAGAAGCTATCCGATTTTACTGAAAAGAATTAAATACACTCTGCAAAGCAGTAAATAAAAACTTACAGGTACATTATTTGCTATTTTAAATGAATTCTAAGAGCGATTAGTCCACTACCAAGTGTATTTATACTATCACAATAAACTTTAAGCAAATAGACTGCATTCTGAAAGAATTAAAAAAATTCTCATAGTCTTAAATGATATAATATGGCTATGTTAGAGTAATGAGGTGTTCTTATGAAGAAAAAACAAATAGACTCGAAGTTAGCACTTTTGGAAATTGAAACTTTAGTAAGCAATTATACTGAAACAGAAGTTGATATTTTTATTGGGATTTTATGCGTGAGATTTATGAGAGAATATAATATTTCTAAAGAAGAATTGTTAGAATCTTTATCAGGTAATATAGACAGATTAACATTTGTAAGAAAATATTTTTCTTAAAGAAAAAGAGAATTATATTAAATTCTCTTTCAATTTAGATAAGTTTATTTTTCACTTCTATCTTTGACTCGAAATAACATTTTGAAAACCGAGAACGCTGTAAAGTTTCATTTAATGGTTCTAATTCAAAAGTATCATTTCTTCGATACACATAATTTGATAACTCTACTTCATCCATAACTTGAAGGTTTTGAATTTTATACCAAGTTTTTCTTTCCTCATCTGAAAATATTTTAGGCGAATGTCTTTTTACTTCATCTTTATTTTCAGGAATAAATGGAGTTTTTGAACAAAGAACTTCTCCAACAACATCTGCTTTAATGTATTTTTTTTCCGTTCCTTGTTTAAAAAAGAAAACAATCATAGATATTCTATCTGTAAGTCGTGAATCCTGACTTACATTAGTAGAATAATAGACCCAATCATTTATTTCTTTTTCTTTCTCAAAATGTAAATTTAAAACTGTAGCAGGGTCAATCCCATTTTGATTATCAATAGATAAACGCAACGCAATCCCATGTATTTGATTTGTTAGCATATTGCTCCCACCTTTCTTGATTTCATCATACAACAAACAGTCATAACAGTCAAGATAGTCAAATATTTTTTTATTCTCTGCCAATAGTTTTATGCGTTCAATTTTAAAAGATATAATGATGTTTTTAAAAAGGTTGTTTCTCTATAAGATGATATAGTCTTGTTTATATCTTGTTTACAGAGTGCCGAATGATCAGTGTTTATCGACTCAAATTGAATTTAATATCCCCATGGAACAGATTTAATATCCCCTCATAACAGACGATTGGTATATTTATATCCCTATTAAATTTGACAAAGGGATAAAAAAAGTCAGAAGAAAATTCTGACTTATACGAATTCAACACAAAATTGTGGACTTACATGAATTTGAAAGTTTATATCTATTTATTTTTTTGTACAAAATTCTTCACAGTTTAAGAAAAGGCTGTGATTTAAAATCTAAAATTCAATGCCACAAATTTATTTAGTTGCACCACATTCACATTTGAATCCAGTGGATACCTTTTCATCCCATGCAGGTTTATCCACAATCCATCTTTTTTCATAGACAGCTTCATGTACAATTTCTTCTGTTCCCACTTGTACCAAAACACTATCAGTATAATGTCCTCCTGCTTCTCCATTTAACATATGTTCTTCAGCATGTTTCCATGGTACAATGTTGTTCGCTGTCAAATCCAAATGACAAACTGAACAAAATGAGTGTTCTTGTGTTTCATAAATAGGCTTGTATTCAATCCATTTATCTGCTATCATGACATTTTCGTAGTGTCCTTTTTCTTCATGATGTACAGTTTTGAATTGTTCTACCCATTTATGCTTATGTGATGGTTCACTTGGTTTAGATGTATTGTTATCATTGTTTGGCTTAGAAGGTTTGTCTGAATTTGGTTTTTCGTTTGAATTATTTGAATTGTTGTTTGAATTAGAATTATTTTTATCGCTGTTTGGTTTTTCTACCTTATCTTCAGACTTTTTGATCGTTGTTTCGCCTTTATCCACTTTTTCTTTTGTTTCTTTGGACATTGGAATCTTGCCATCTACGGTTTCTGTTAATCCGTTCTTTTTTGCATCTTTGCTATCAACAACTTTTACTACAACAGATTTTTTTTCTGTTGTATTTTTATATTTATCAGTAGCTGATACAGAAATATCATATTTTCCTTTTTTCTTGATGTCAAAGTCTTGCTTATCAATGGTAATTTCTGCACTACTTAAATCATTAGCTTTGAAGTAGTCCTTTAAATCAACATCTTCTGCGTTTTGTTCGATACGAATTTCTGTCAAGAAATCTTCGAATACAGGTGCTTTGGTATCTTTAACTTCAAAAGGCACATCCTTGCTTTCTTTTGAATATTTAAGACTGACTTCATACTCTCCAACATCCAAGTATTTTTTGTCTTTGGATGTTACAGTGAACTTTTTCTTATCAAATGTATATTTTTCTGCATTTGACATTAAATCCGAAGTTAATTCCACGGAACTTAACACATTTTCCTCTACATCATTTGATAGAAAAGTCTTAGGTTCAAGTTTAATTGCTTCTCCATACTCAAAAATTAGATCTTCTTTCAATGGCAATGTAGATTTATTATTATTAGACACAGCATATCCAATCCCTGCTCCTGCACATACCAACAATGCTAATCCAATCAATACAACATTCCGTTTTTGGTTTTTCTTTTGTTTTTCGTCTTTGTTCAAATTTGAATTATTTGTATTTTGGTTTTCCATACTCTTTTTTCTCCTATTTCTATAATTTTTAATCTTTTAGTATATCCAATGAATTATTTTTAAGTTTTTGCTCGTTCTTGACTTAAATTCCCCTATTGATACCCTCGCTTTCTATTTTCATTATAGCACTTTATTTTCTAAATGGATTATCACTTTAATCGTTCATATAATCCTGCATAATTGAAAATAAATTCATAAGTGTTTTCTTTAATATAGGCTACCTGATGACTCCATATGGCTATACGAAAATACGCATTTGGTTTGATACCATACAAGGCTCGTCTTGAAACACCTAATTTTAAAGCAATTTCTTCATCTGTAAGTTCATCCACCAATTTATACTTCAGATATTTTCCTGCCTTTTCATCCATTTCAATCATTTCATCTATGTAATTCAAGAAACAATCTACTTGATCTCCCTCTTTCATAATCCGATTGATATATTCGCTTTCGATTCCATTACCTGACTTAATATCACTACTAACTTGAATTAAACTTCCTGTATGCAATGGCAAACGCATTTTCAATCGAATTCTCTGTTGAATAAGAGGTGCATAGGCTTCACATACCTTTTTCCCATTTTCCTGTGTCTTTTCTACATCAATGTTTCTATCAAAAATAATGATTCCTTTTTTTGTCATAATTCTATTCTTTTGTATCATTTTCTTTTTGTGACATGGACTGCTCTCTTATGGTTTTTATCATAGTTGAATTCCACTTTATCATTGATACTCAATGTTTTGAAACCATCCATATCATCAATGTTCGTATAATGAACGAATACTTCATGTTCCAACTCTTCTGATTGGATAAATCCGTATCCTTTCAAACGACTAAATGATTTTACGACTCCTTTCATTCTCTTTCAAACTCGTGTTCCATAATTGTATCGTCAAAGAAGTCAAATGGTGCTGAATAGATAATCATGACTCGACTTTCATTCGGTATATAGACAAAATAGAATAGTCGCATATGCAAAAACTGATTTGTACCAGTGAACATGGCATCTGCTGTTTCATAGTAGAAATCTTTCCAGTCTTCTTCTGTTTTTGTTGGATCAACTTTGGAATAATATACTCTTAATCCATCAAATATTTGTTGCTCCATGTAACTGATGGCAGTTTCCGTTTGTGCTTGAGCCAATCTATCTGTATCGCTGAAGTAATAATTATTAACATCTGCTTCAGAAATAAACATATTTCCCTTTTGCATGGCTTCTACGATAACTTCTTTTACTTCTTTCCAAGTATTCAATCTCCAACCTTGAGCATTATGGTCTATCATAGATATTTCTCCTTTCTAGCTATTCAATAGCGTTCTCTTTCTATTGTAGTATCATTGATGTCCTTGACAACTTCTGATTTGTCAGTTTTTTTCTTTGATACATCTTCAGTATTTATCTTACCTATCAATTCCAATACCTTTCCAACGACTTCATGATAATAAATCGTTGTTCCAGTATCAGCATCTGTATAGGTATTTTGTTGTAGTCTTCCTTTAACTAAAATCTTCATACCTTTTTTTAGTCTTTTTTCCAAATATTCTTGGTCAAAGAATACACATTGAATAAAGTCCACATAATTTTCACTCCGTTGATTGGCAACATTGCAAGTAATTACACTTACATTTGCTTTCGTTCGACTGATTCTTGGTACATTGGAAATTCGACCCACTAAATTTACTTCATTCAACATATAACCTTCTCCCTTCTATTTTTAGGAAGTCACTTCCTATTTTTCAATTCTTAATACATTGAGAACAATTAAACATATTAAATTTTCAAAGAAATTCAATAAATTAGGGCTTTGGTCTGCCCTTTTATGAAGATTTTTTATAATTCTTCTATATAACTTTCAAAAACCGAACCAATATGAAATACATGGATTGTAGATTCTCCATCAAAGATATAATACACGCTATAATCTTCGACTTTTATAACCGTAAACATTTTGTTGTGATCGTTTAATTCAGGATTTACGATTTTATATCGTTCTCCTTCTTTATATCCAAAATCCATATTCCACCCCATATTATAGTGTAGTATAACTACACCCTGTATTTTTATTTAAGCATATTGTTTTTTTATTTTCAACCATTTCAATATTTATATTTAATGAAATGTTGTATTAGTCATTGATATATTCAATCTATCACACCATTTTTCAATCCAATGAATATTCAATTCTTCAAAATCTGTATCCTCTTTATAAAAAATAGCTGTTTCTTTCCATTCATCAAAGCATTTTTTACACATTCCCCAATTCAATACTGGAATATAGTAAGTATCCTCTATTGTTTGATTGCAGGAATCACAAAGATTGCCAAAACAATCTGCCTCTCTCAATTTAACAATTTCTTCAGCAGGAATCTGATAAACAATATATCCTTGCTGAATTTTCATTTTCCTTATACTCATAATCTATTCTCACTTTCTTTTTTTTCGGAAGTGACTTCCTATTTTTTTCATTCGTTTTCGTCAAAGTTCTTCATATATCCATTCATTATTGATTTTAAACATAATGAGATGGCTGTAATACGCACCTTTTCCTTGTTCATTGCTCAAATGAAAGCGTACTTTTTCTTCTTTGTTCACATAGATCAAAATATCTAACATGGCTTTAAAATATTCTTGCGTTTCCATGATTCTGATTTCACATCCGCAATCGGACGAAAAACTCAATACATGATCGTATCCACTTTTATCAACAAGAAAGTTTTCACAGCACTGTTGTTCATTATCCCAACAAAAAGCAAATTGTTCTCCTAACTCATTAAATAGAACAAATCCTTCATTGCAATGACTTTCTGAATTTTCGATAAAAGGATACTTTTCCACTTGGATATATCCATTTAAATGTACAGTCTTCATTTCCTTTACCTAACCTCAATTACTTATATTTTTCTTCAATTATCATTTCTTTCATCATGAACCACGCTAGAATAAACATAGCGATAATTTCAGGAATTAAAAGAAATAATAGCGAAATACCATTTACATCTATAATTTTTATCGCCCATAGTTGCAGAGGCAACATAAAGAGCATTGTTAAGATTGAAGCGAGCTTTTTAAATTTGAATTCTTTTTTCCATAGGTATTTCTCAAAAGCCCAATTTATATCGTTTTGTGTAATTGTTGGAAACATTACATGGATTTCTTTATAAAAATCACTGATATTTCTTTCATTTACTTCATAATACTTATTATGAAAAATCTCTATGATTTTATAAAGTTTATCTCTTTCCTTTTTTGTCATACGCTTCTCTTTCTATTTCTCTATCTTCCAATAATTCACTACGACCTTTTTCTCTAAATCAATTTCACATATTTTCTTTTCATCTTTTTCATAACAGTCAAATGATTCTTCGATTGAACCATCTTTCAATTCTACTTCATAACTATATGGGGGTTTTTGGGTTGTATAAAAAATTACAATCAAAAACGCCAATACGACTACACAAATAAAGCCAACGATTCCTAATGCAATCTTCCACCTATCTTATTTCCAACGAAAGCCTTCATAAATCGTGGTCGCTGACATCCATATCAAGATGCCAAGAGCGTACAATGTCATCAGCATTATAACAATCACAACCACATCTACAAATAATTCCATCATATACTCCCTTTATTACTCAAACACCAATTCATCCGACCCTGTAATCGTTCCTTTCGGTACAATCAACATATACTGTTCGTTGCTAATTGGATTTGTTTCTGTTTCACATCCCAAAAGAACACTACAATAAGTGTTAGTTTCTTGCTCTACATAGACTTCTAAACGAGCTGTATCCTCTTCAACTTCTTTAATCTTTATATCATCAAAATCCAATGACATTCGTTCAATATCGCCATCTTGATTGTAATAATAAAATCCAAATTGATTATTTTCAGAAATCGACATATTGTACACTGTCAAAAGCCCAAACCCTTTTCCTTGTATAAGTTGCTCTGTCTTTCCTCGTACAATTTCATATTTCTCTACTATTTTTGGTTGAGCTTCAGAGGAATTTTCAAAACTATACAATAAGAAATGAAGCGAAAATAGGAAAACTAAAATACATACAGCAAAATATAAAAGTGATATTCGTCTTCCTTTTTCAGTTGATGCTAATTGTAAAGCCAAACAACCTATAAACAGCAGGAATAATGTACCTGCAAGAATAAATAAATTTGTTAGTTCATGACCCATATATTTCTCCTTTTAATAAAACAAAAAAACAAGCAAAAATAATTCTCGCTCGTTCATTTACTTATCTAAAATCAATCTAAAACATTTGTATTTCTACAATCACAATATACTACAACTTTTGTAGTATTTCAATTACTTTTAATCTATATTTTTATATAGCCAATCACTAGGAATATCCAGTTCTGTTGCTATTTTATGTACAGTATCAAATTTAATATTTTTAATGGAAGTATTATTATTGATGATGGCATATAGGGTAGATTCCCTTATCCCTGTTCTTTTGCTTAATTTATAAATAGAATACCCCTTTTTTTCTAATAACTCTGTTAATGTCATAGTTGCTCCCTCTTTTCTTGAATGTATTATATATGAATTTTATGACATTTGTAATGATGGCACTCAAGCGAGTGCCTTTTCTTTTAAAGATGAGCCTTCTGATTCACTTTTACAATCAGTTCTCCGATTCCATCTATTGCTGTATCCAGTACCCAAGGGTATTCACTGATGCAATTCATCAATTCGTTTAATTTCATTATCAACGACTCATATTTTATTGTGTTTTGATTCGCAGTTACCATACAGTTTTCTAAATCATCACATTCTTGCAACATAGCCTTTAAACTGTTCGCAATTTCTTCAGATTCAATTTCATTCACACATCTTCCTTCCTCAGAAGCATTTCGTATAATGCTTTTAATAAATGTTACATGATCGTTTGTTTGTAATATCATCTCAATATTCTCCTTCCATTTTCTTTTTTGTGAGTTCATCAATGCAGATTTGTAATAATTCGATTGTCGTATCCAAGTCTATTGAACCTACATTGACAGTAGCGACACAATCTATATTATTGTCTTTTGCATCCACTACGATTTTAATTTCTGTACTTCTTGATTTTTCCTTCATATTCTTAGATAGTAAAGTCTATACATGGTATCATCCTTCCTGAAACGCTTTTGTTTCTAAAATATGATACCATTCACTTTTTCCCTTCTATGTGTTTAAAGAGAACACAACTCTTTTATCAAAAATAGGAAGTCACTTCCGATTTTTCTCTTGTTCAGCATATGCTTGGATTTCTTCTTTTGTAAGTCCTACATATTTAGGTAATCGATTTGCACTGATTCCTGTGATTGTACTCTTCCCTTCTCTTTCTGCTTCCAACATTTCCTGTGCTAGAATTTGATTCGCTTTTTCCCTACCACAAGGAATAAACCTCCGTATATCGTATTGGTGAGCGTATCCTTTTCTAAGTATTTGTTCTCTAATTATATTTCTATGTTCATTATCTTGTTGATTCTGCCTCATACTTGAAACACTCCTTTCGCAAAATCATCATAGCATAATCAAAACCAAAAAGTATAGTTTTTATATACCACATCTTTTGTAGTTTTTAATCGTAGTCTTAATGGACTTGTTAGAGTAGTATATCGTATAATAGAAGTGAATATAACGAAGGTGGTGAAATAAATGGAAAAAGAACCTAGCATATATGATGTGGATAAACTTATTGAGATCATAACGGATTATCGAACTAGGAAAAACATAAACCTGCGAAATTTTATTGAAAAAGCAAATATTAGTTATGCTCTATATCATCAAATAAAGCGTAAAGATGTTAAACTCACTTCACGCATTATTAAACACTTTGCAAATGCTATGGAAATGGATTTTTATGTATTATGGACACAAATCATGATTTTAAGTGATGATGAAAATAAAAACGAACTTCTTCATGATACATTTAAAACATTATTTTTACTAAATGATGAACAGTTGCAAACAATTCATGATGAAGTAAAACGAATGGCATCCTTTAAATAATACGCATAATATACTTCAATTTATCTTCCTTCTTTAAATTGAACTTAGAGAGGAGAGATCAAATTGCCAGTATATAAAGATAAACAACGAGGAACATGGTATATATCCACTTCCTACACTCCAAAAAAAGGATTTTACAAAAAAAAGACAGTTCGTGGTTTTAAGAAAAAAAGTGATGCGTTGAATTATGAAAGAGTTATCATGATTCAGTTGAAGCAGAAAGCAAAATATAATTTTGTATTGGGCTTGAAATTAGAAGATGTTTGGAAAGAATATTCTGACTATATGAGATTGACAGAATGGAAAGATTCTACCTACAATGCGAACTCCTGTATCTACAAGAAACATATTAAACCTTATTTTTTAGGTAGAGATTTACTTCAAATACAGAAAAAAGAAATTACAGAATGGCACACGGCTTTAGTTAAAAAAGGACTATCCAAACCTTCTATCAATGTCATTCACACTGCTTTCAGTGGTATCTACACCTATGCAAATGATATTTATGATATAGATTATCATCCGTTAAGTAAAGTTGGATATATAAAATGTCATAAAGAAGATAAGAAAAAAGAATATGTCATTTTAGACCCAAAGGATTTTGTCACTTTTATCAATTCTTTGGATACAATCAAAATGAAACTCCTCTTTCGGACATTATATTCTACTGGATTGCGAATTACAGAGTTAAGAAACTTGAAATGGACAAACTTTAAGAAGCAATCCTTTTTTATTAACAAGGTTATGAAATCGGAAAACAGTAATCGTATTGTACCTATCGACAATGAATTGAATTTACTTTTAAAACAATTTAAAAAACTTTGTGCACAAGAAGATTCTTTTACCAATGATTCATACATATTCTTTGGTAAACATTTTAACAAAATGATACCTCAATACCTTATCCGAACTACATTGGAAAAACACTTGGATTTATGTCATTTAAAACGCATGACACCTCATGATTTTCGACATACTTATGTGTCTATGCTAATCCATGAAGGGTATGATGATACATCTATTGCAGAATTGATTGGAGATTCTGTTTTAACAGTTAGAACTGTCTACGCTCATATGTTGCCATCAAGACGAAAAGATGTCATGGTAGTTCTTGATAAAAGCATACCGAAGAACCTCATTTCGATATGATTTTATTAGGGAAAACCATGAAAAAGAAATAAATTTTAGTTTCAAATTCGTATCACAAGAAGGAAAAGATAAAAAAAAGCCCCATTTTAAAGGGCTAAATCTTCATTTTGAATTTTTTAATATAAAAAAAACAGCTGTTGGATAACAGCTGCAGCTTTACTAATGTCGACTTAACTGAAGCAGAAAAACGGACAAGCTTGAAATGAAAACCTATAGATAAGGCATTCCCTGTTGCCATTTCGTAGGTTTTCACTTTCGCAAAGGTTTTATGAAATGTCGTTTTACTTACTATCGATAAATTTAACCAGAAAAATCTTATTGCATAGGACGAAGACTTTGTTATGTAGGATGCACAAAGACAATGATAGTATCCTTACGTATTTGGCTTTATCAATTCCTTAACCGCTTTGGGAAGCATTCCATACAAACGCTTGCCTGTGTGGTTTTCTTAATAAAAGAATGCTCTTGTAATGATGGTGTTTTCCGCTTTTTCTGGATAAAATCATTTTTTCAGATGTACTTTTTTCTTATATACATCGCCGCTATGACGGTGCCTGCCCTCTGTTATGGAAAGGGAATCAAACAGCTAAAGGAGTTGAAGCTATTATCCCGTCAGACAGTGCTCATGCTAAATTCAAAAGGATCAATGTATCGAAAGAAACGATGTACCTGATCCCTTTTGCTTATGCTGATAAACCGCAGCTTCATGACTTCTTTGCGTTATTGTGTAAGCTTTTGTGTGATATACTGCTGTGTTTCTTCATCTGCGAATTTTATTAAATATTCGTAGTTGTGTGCGGAAATGTAATCTGTGATTCCGGCTGTATCCATTGTCTTTTTCAAAAGATGGGAATACAGTGTCTGGTCATCATGTAACAGAGCGCTGATTTCCAAAAAATAATAGTCCTTGTATTCCAGCGAAATCATATCAAATATCTCTTCTATCGAACTGCAGGCCTCTAGCTGTTGCTTTAAAGCCTCACTGCGATAATCCTCCACTGTCTTTCCTTCCTCTATCACGATATCTTGAAATGGAAATACCAGCTGCCGGTAGTCCTCCCGCTTTTTTCTGGCTTTTCCATATGTCAACAGATACTTCCATAAATATTCCTTATGTTTCTGTAAATCAAGCATGTTCTCACCTCGTTCTGTTATTATACAATATTTTATCGATATCAGGCAACGGTAAGAGCTGTCATTTTGATACATCCACTACCTTCTGCTGAAAATGGCTGTGTACTTTGGGACATGGAGCCCTGCCCCTGCACCATGAAAAGTCTCCCTGCTGATATATGCCATCTTCCTTTTTCTGTATCTCCGTGATATAATCAGAAAAACAAGGAGGCGTATTTATGGAGAAGAAACAATATGTCTGCCCGAAATGTGGTAACACACAATATGAAAGTGATCAATTTCAGGCAACAGGCGGTAATTTTTCAAAAATCTTCGATGTACAGAACAAGAAATTTATCACGGTTTCCTGCACTCGCTGCGGTTATACTGAGCTGTATAAACAGGAGACAGATGCCGGATGGAATATCCTCGATTTCTTTATAGGGAATTAGAAAAGCTGTAACGTATTGCTTTCACAGTAATCGCGTTACAGCTTTTTATATACAGTACTAATGCTTTTCAAGCTCCTCAAGCTTTCTGCCTATTTTGTGATACAGCCGCAAATATAAAATAAAAACCGCAAGTATCAAAAGCAGAATCACACCGGAAACCTGAATTCCTAATGTAGTAATGGAGGATGCATTTACACCCAGCCATAAAAAGGCGAGAAGCCCTATGATAAAAGCCGAACAAATGGCCAGCATGGTAAGCAACGACCTCCAGCTTGTCAAAAGTCGCTTATATAAAGCAATCCTTGACGTTCGATCACTGAAAATCTCCGGTTTTGTGCCAGTTTCCATCTCTGTACGAAAGTAATTCCACACACCATTAAACTCGCCTTTTTCATGATAGATATTGTCCCATCCCGCCTCTTTGTAATTTTCCACATACTGGTCAGGGTCACGAATATCTTTTTCATAATATCCAAGGTGATAATAATAATTTTTCGGCGTATCTTTTTTAAATATGTATTGAATTCCGTTTTTCCTTACGAAATGAAGGCCCTTCTCTGACATGCTGTGCAGATACTCTGCTTCTTCATCCATATCGGAAACAAAAAACAGCTTATACTTTTTCACATCCTCAGCAGGAGCTGCGCTCACTGGCTTTTCTATTTCCTGCGTAGCTTGCTGTGGCTTGCCGTCCGCATCCGCTTTTAGCTCTTCCATCATTTTATCCAGACTGTCTGACGCAATCAGCTCTTCCTTATTTTCGTCATCCAAAGAAATCTGATCAAGTCCAGATTCCGAAGTTGTGCTTTGTTCTTTTTTTTCTTCACTCATGGCGTACCCTCCATTTCCTCTGTATCAATACCGTAATGCTATTGTTCTGTCAAAAACAGCTGAGCAAGCTTTGAAAATGTATCCACACTTGCTGCATAATCATCCGCTTCACCGAATCCAAAGGAAGCATAGATGAATGGTATCCCTGCCTTACAGCAGGATACCTGATCTGTCTTTGTATCACCGATATAAACAGGCTGCTGCAGGTGATTGCGTTCCACTATGGATTTCAGATTTTCAAACTTCGCTTTCCCAGTTCTTCCGGAGCATTCATAATCTCTGAAATATTTCTGAAGACCATGTACAGCAAACATTGCCTCAATATAACCATCCTGACAATTTGATACTATATACAATGGATACCGCGCTGACAGCTTTTCCAAAGTATCCTCAACATGGGGATACAGCCTACCGCCATGCTTTCGCAAATACTCACATTCGAATTCACAGCAGGTTTCGATAAGTCGCATCCGCTTTTCACAGGATAGCTCAGGAAACAGTCTTGCCGCGATATCCTCATTCAAAAGACCCATCACAGACGCAAGCATGTCTGCTGTTATAACTTTACCTTCGATTTTTTCCCGCTCCAGAATAACCGTATATGCTTCAGCGATTCTCTGCGTCGCATCCCAGAGTGTGCCGTCAACATCAAAAATAATTCCATCTGTTTTCATATGAACCTCTTCTATCAAACTGTAACCGTTAATTATCGTAGCATATTTTACAGAAAATGGCTACACTATTTCATGTATTCGCAGCAATCCGGATAAGAAAATTCGCATACCAGAAAAACTCATCATGGACTAGATCCATACGGATAATCGTATGCTCCTGCAGGGACAGCAGCTCCTGAGATAGCGGCTTCATAAGCAGAGTGTCCTTTCTGTGTGAAAATTGTCTTCCGTAATGCAGCGTTAAACGACTGCTTTTTATTTGAAAAGAACGCGGTCCCCATGTACTCGATTTCCCATAGGATGTTTTTTTATGCGCCAGCTGCCTGTTGAACATTTTCAAGGCTGTCTGATACAGCAACCAGCGACTGTGAACCTCAATCGCGTCGGAAAAGCATAAATCCGCATATCTAATGCTGGATGGGTGCTTGTGCAGCTGATGGATCAAATCCTGTAAATCTGTGTGATAGACCTCCTCATATGCAAGCAGATGCTCCTTTTGTTCTTTTGTTGCATGAAGTCTTATTTTAATCGTTCGATACATAACTGATTACCTCCTTTTACCCTTATATACGGATGGAAGAGGTGAAATTCCTAAAATTTATTAAATTTTTTTATTTCATTATTTTCATACCTTGCAGATCTAGGAGATGATACGCATAGCAGTTATAACTCTTTTCTTTTACAGAGGTCCAGAAACTCATCATATGACATCTCCATATGATGGATAGCTGCGCTTATTTCTTCTCTCACTTCATTTTTCAGCGCATGAGGTTATGTGTGCTATACAGGATATGGGTATACATACTTATACAAATTTCTGTTTTGAAGGATGCAAAACCACGCAGTATCTACTTATGTATGCATATTCCTGAGCAACGATACGGCAGTTACTATTCAACTGTCTTAGACTGAGAAAACACGTGCACTACTAGAGATATCACCGTTGTTGCTATTGCCTGTATTTATATGATTACAGTATTTGAATATATTCTGATGTGTGGACAATAGTAACTAATCGGGATGGGATATATGCACAAATTTAAAAATTAGGTATGGACTTTTAAAAACGATTATGATATACTTTTATGGCAGTGGAATAAAACGGTTTTATCTAACCACTTACTGCTGATCAGAGCTGGAGTAGTACTCAAGAGGCTGAAGAGGTGCCCCTGCTAAGGGTATAGGTCGGGAAACTGGCGCGAGAGTTCAAATCTCTCCTACTCCGCCATTAAAAAGTGAAACATCGCAATTGCGATGTTTTTTTATATACAGATCGTAGAAGAGAATTGAACACAGATTCTATGGTGTCGACTTAGGAGTAGGGCATAGGAAACGGTTAAGTGAACAGGCTATACTGTGAAACTCCAGGCATTCCAACAGCTGTGCATTCATTATGAAGCGCCCTATAGAAAAAGGAGGCTGGATAAATGATCATTACATGAAATTGATCAAAACCAAACCTCGTTTTCATAATATGGTTCCGTTTAAGAAAGAAATGTTTTTTGCGATCCCTGCTTCTGCTAATCCTCAAAAAGTACGGTGGAAAGATAACGTTCTGCAGTATCTGGCAAAAGAACAACAATTCGCTTTCCTGCAAACACATCCCGTTTCGCAAGCTGTAAGGCCGCATACATAGCTGCTCCACTGGAAATGCCGACTGCAATTCCCTCTTCCTGTGCAAGTTTTTTTGCTGTGGAAATAGCAGCTTCATCCTTGACCTGCACAATCTCATCTACAAGCTCTCCATGATAGTTTTTTGGTATAAATCCTGCACCGATTCCCTGAATTTTGTGCGGGCCTGCAGCTCCACCGGATAATACCGGAGAATTTTCAGGCTCCACAGCTACCATCCGGATATCCGCATTCTTTTCTTTCAGATAAGCTGCAACTCCACTGATTGTGCCACCGGTGCCGACGCCTGCGACAAATACATCAAGCTTTCCATCTGTATCTCTCCAGATTTCCTCTCCGGTATGAAGATAATGAGCGTTGGGATTGTCCGCGTTTTCAAATTGCTGAAGAATGATGGAATTCGGTATCTCCTTATGCAGCTCCTCAGCTTTGGCAATTGCTCCCGTCATCCCCTTACTTCCCTCAGTCAGTATCAGCTCAGCACCATATGCACGAATCATTTTCCTGCGCTCGACACTCATAGTTTCGGGAAGAACGATCATTAGGCGTATACCGAGAGCCGCCGCAGTCATCGCCAAACCGATACCTGTATTACCAGACGTCGGCTCAATCAGTACTGTGTCTTTGTCAAGCCTTCCTGCCTTTTTAGCCTCCATAATCATTTGATATGCAATGCGATCCTTTACACTTCCGCCAGGATTGAAAGCCTCTGTTTTCACCAGAATCTCTGCCTTTCCCTCTTTATTCAAACGATGAACCCTGATCAATGGTGTGCTACCAATCAGTTCGGTTATGCTGTTATATATTTTCTCCATGTATTTGTTCTCCTTTTTCTTATCCATCTTCTTTTGTTATTTTATATAAACTAAGGCGAGGTAATAACATCGTGTCGTATGATGAAACTTGTCAGCAATATGAATTTTCAGTTTCACGCTTCCATCTCCTATCATTTTACTGGGATTATATGTTATTTTCCTTTGATTGTCAATGCATAAGATTCAATATTCCTATAATTTTTGTATGATATGCTTGTCTTTTTGATATATATCAACTAAAATATAAGATAAGAATTGATGGGAGAGATATGATATGAAAATTTCTACAAAGGGCATATATGCACTGGAAGCCATGATTGAGCTGGCCTCAAGAAATACTGCATGTGTCAGTATTCGCGATATAGCTGATGCCAGAAACTGCTCGGTGAAATATCTGGAACAGATTTTCAAACAATTGAAAAAAGCACAGCTCCTGATAAGTATACGCGGCAAGGATGGCGGCTATCAGATTGCAAAGGATCCTGAAGAAATAACGGCAAAGGATATTATTCTGGCAGTTGAAGAGAAACTGGATCCTGTTGTATGTCTTTCCCATACATGTACTCGCTCCGGTATTTGTCGGACACAACCGGTGTGGATGGGTATGCAGGAACAAATCTACAAAGTCCTTGAGAGTAAGACACTGAAATATCTAACTGATATTTATAGAAATGAGGTGAGTGCATGAAGCTGTCAACAAAATCACGATATGCGGCAAGATGTTTAATTGATCTTGCTATATACGGTAAAGACCACCCGCTGTCAATTACAGAAATAGGTGCACGTGAGGAAATTTCCGAACGCTATCTGGAGCTGATCTTCGCAACATTGAAAAAAGCCGGGTTCATCGCAAGTGCCCGGGGAAGCCAGGGTGGCTATCAGCTGATACGTCCGATTGAAAGTATCACGATTTATGATATCATTGCGTTGATGGAAACCAATACAAGCATCGTCAACACACAGGATGAACGAGATCCAATGAAGAGAATACTGATGCGTGAGGTCTGGTCTTTGATTGATGACAATCTGAAAGCATACCTTTCTGACCTGACTATTGCGGAATTATCATTATCTTAAAGAGATGCACGCAGCTTCTTTTTTAAAAACTCCACCTTTCATAAAGATGGAGTTTTCGTACTGTATAAACAGCACATGAGATTCAAGTCCCTGGACGTTTCTTTATGAAGCTGCTATGCAGTCTCAGGTGCGCCCTCACCAATCCCTGAACAGTACCAATGGTATTCAGGGCAGACTCTCATTCAGAGAATCTCAGGTGCATGAAGAATATTCATAGCACCGACAACATCACGATGATGGTGAAAACCACAGCGGCAGGTATAGGTTCTTCCTTTCACGTTATTGATTTTTCCACAGGAAGGACAGCGCTTGCTGGTAAGTCTTGGATTCACGTAACGAATATGTATTCCTGCAAGCTTTGCTTTATACGCTATAAATTGCTGGAGACGCTGATAGGACCAGCAAATCTGTTCATGCTTTGAAAATTTTTTTTGTAAATGGTACAGCTTTTCCAGACAGATAATCTGGATTTTCTGTTCAATTGCAAAATTTACAATCTCACGCGCAAGGCAGTGATCGATATAGCGTTTGTAATCATTCAGACGATGGTACTGCTGTTTCTTTTTACCCTGCGTTCTCTTTATAAATTCATCTGCTCTTTTTCTGATCCTTCTTGTGTGATACCGGATTTCTCTGCCGTTCCCGACAAATCGGATTACACCATCGCAGGTATAACAAACTGCCGGACATCGCATACCAATATCAACTCCCATTTTTCTTTCCTCGTTCAGAATTCCGGCAGTATTCGGTGTATGAACACAAAGCAGCAGATAAGCGTAGAAATCGTGATGTATTTCTCTTATATCCGCTTTTACCAATTCCCCACTCCATAACCGCTTCCACTGCTGTTTATGTATTTCGGTTCTGATACGCAGTTCAGGAACAAGAAAGCTTTGGCCAAACATGAATACAATTGAATTCTTCTCAAGCTGCATAGATTTCGCCATACAGGAAAAACTGCTGGGATACACGGCCCTATGCTGCAGTCTGCGCTCCTCATACAGAGTCTTCGCATAGTGCAGTACCTGATTTTTGGAATAAAATGCGATATCTGAACTGACCCATTTATATGGTATAAATATGACACTTCCCAGCTTTTGATATCGTCTGATGATGCGCTCGACCTCGTCCTGAAAGCGCCTGCTGTATGCACGGAGTATCTGCTTTTCATCATGCGTGGCCTGTAACTGCAATTTAATGGTAAGATACATGTAATTTTCCTCCTTTCACTATATACATACGATTAAAATTTTTAAAACTCCTAAAAAAAGGCAAAAAAAAACCTATATAAGGCTAAAAAATATAAACTATCTGAACATTGAACGGTTAATGATACAGTAAATACAATTTTCAACAAATCTTGATCAATTTCTAAGTATCATAGCAGTCTAAGTTAAATATAATAGCAAATCTTAAACACGCATATAAGCTAACCTGTATGCACTGCTTCTCTTGAACGGTCCAGTCACTTTTCGATCTGCCTCCCGTCTCAACCATCAACGCGTTGAAATCGTGGGTTGGCTCGCACGTTTGTGGTTACCATGCCACACACAGTATACCGATCATGGGTTCGCTGTTTATATACACAGCCGGTTATGCATTCAGCTGAAAGCCTGCCATGGCGAAATCGGGTTCCCTCATCTGCTCCTGAAATTTGTTGGTCAAAAAGTTGGCAAACTTTTTGATAGCGAAAAAAAAGCCGAAATCTATCGGCTTTTATCTTTCTATGGAGCAGATGAGGGGAATTGAACCCCCGTATCAGCCTTGGCAAGGCTGTGTTCTACCATTGAACTACATCTGCATAACTGGCGGTCCAGATGGGACTCGAACCCACGATCTCCTCCGTGACAGGGAGGCATGTTAACCACTACACCACTGGACCATCATATTCAAACACATTTCAAAGATTTAAATGGCGGTCCAGATGGGACTCGAACCCACGATCTCCTCCGTGACAGGGAGGCATGTTAACCACTACACCACTGGACCTTCAGCTTGTATTACCACAATGCCTGTATATAATACCACGAAACTTCATTCTTGACAAGTAAAAAATGAAAAATTTATTGATTTCTTATCACTTTTTCCTATACCGATCATCGTCATCACCTCCTCAGCAATAATGAAAAAGAGATTCCAAAAAGGAACCCCTCATGTATTCATATACTCAGGCTTACCCGAATTGCCCGATTGATCTTTTCCAGTGTTTTTTCATCCAATGTACAGATCCACTGCCCCAATCTCTTCTTATCTATGGTACGCAGCTGCTCACAGAGGATCATAGAAACATAGCTCAGTGAATCATCACTAAATATGACGTGTGTGGGAATTGGCGGCTTTGACATCTTTTTTGAAATAGGAGCAACAATAATTGTTTTTGAATAGCGGTTACCTTTATCATTCTGCACGACAACAACCGGGCGAACGCCTCCCTGCTCGCTACCGACAACCGGAGAAAGATCTGCATAGTATACATCTCCTCTCCTTATCATTACTTCATCACAGCCACCTGCATGCTCATAATCACCTGCATCATTTCCTCCGGGCTCAGGTCATCAGAAAATACAGTGAACTCGACATTATCATACACCGCACTTAGATGGTTTCCATCATAGAATCCTACCACATCCAACGCATCCATCATTTCACCGGGCATAATCACAGTCTGCGTCTCCTTTACACTTTCCTTCTTTGTTTCCACAACCGTAAAATTCTTATCTCCCGTATACTCCAGAACATGCTTCGTCTGTCCGTTCGCATTCATACTGCTGATATTTTCAAGCTTGGCATCATACACCATAACCGGATATAAAGGCAAATCGGCAGCCGTTATTGCAGATGTAGCCTTTGACTTTTCCAGAACAGTCGGTGCCTTGAAATAATCATCCTTGATTTTTGCATTATAATCCGACTTTGTAAACACAATTTTAAGCTCAGATGTATTGTCCTTGTTATAAATCTGCAGCCACTTCAGCTTGGAATCCTTATCAAACATGATTTCCTCATGATCGAAGTTCTTATTATTTGGATAAGATACCTTGCTTGTCACAAGATAACCGCCCTTCTCCTCCTTAATCGCTGCATCCTTTCCCTTCACAATATCTGAAATTGACTGCAATAGATACGGTTTTGGAGAGTTCATCGGCCAGTCTCCCTCAAACTTGAAAATCTGATTCAGACTTGGTGTTACTACAAAAACTCCAGCATCATTTCGAAGAATAATCTGTTCCTGATTCAACTCCTTATCCGTCAATGTCACCTTGAAGAAATCCTTATCGGCCTTCTTATAACCGACCTCCACAGCATATGTCTTCACATCCTCACCCTTCGCAATTTCCATATTGCCTTCCAGGATATAGGAATTCATATCAGACATCATTTTCTCAAACTGCTTATCAAAGGATTTTGGTTTCATTGCGAAGATGAGTGCGATAGCCAGAACGACAATACCAACGCCTGCAATGATTTTTGATTTCATATTAAATCTCCCTCCTGCTCACCCTACTTTATGCCAGGATTTCCGGAATCATTCATAATTGAAGAATATTTTCATAAAGTAGAACAGGTGAAGAAAATGAAAAAAACACAAAAAATATGTCTCATCCTTACGATTCTATTCTGTCTGAACTATGCTTTATCCATGCTCTTGGGCTTTCACTATCTGACACAGTTGATAACCTCGATTCCATGGCTGGAAAAACTGATTGCGTTTGTAATCGGTGTATGTGCCTTTATTGACATTCTCGCATTCCGTCCTGAAGAATAGAATCGCGTTAGTTCGCCATCCCTTCAAAGGAATGCAAATGCTCATGTAAACCAAACATCAGACAAGCATGAAGACTCTATGTAATACAGATTATAGATTAAAAAAAACGATACCAAATAAAAAGCTCCGATTACAGCTTCGGAACTTTTCAGTAATTCTATGCAGGACTCTGTGCAGCTTCTTCCAGTTCAATGCCGGGATCTGCTGTCAGATCAAAATCACCGCGCACGCCATGCGTGTACGCAATATATCCTGCAACGGCAATCATTGCCGCATTATCTGTGCAGCAGGACAATGGAGGAATGATGAATTCAATATCCTTATATTTATCAGCAAGACCCTTTTCCACCTTTTCACGCAGACAGGAATTTGCGGCAACACCACCTGCAAGCACCATCTGAGCAGGATGATATTTTTGCAATGCATACTCCGCACGCTCCAGCAGGGCGCCAAACGCGGTTTCCTGATAGGATGCAGCCAAATCAGCAGCGGCAAAGGTTTCATTTTTTCGCTTACAGCGATCAATGAACTGCAATACACTGCTCTTCAGGCCACTAAAGGAAAAATCCATTGGATTCTCTGTTTTTGGTCTTGCCAGCTTATACATGGGCTTGCCTTCCTTAGCGATTCTATCCACATAAACACCACCTGGATACGGCAGTCCCAGCACTCGTCCTACCTTATCTCCAGCTTCACCAATAGCATCATCCTGTGTAGTGCCTAGGATTTCAAAGCTCCACTTATCCTTCATATAAACCAGCTCTGTATGTCCACCGGATACCACAAGTGCCAGCAATGGAAATTTCAAATCCGTAATCAGCCGATTTGCATATATATGTCCGGCTATATGATGAACCGGTACCAGTGGCTTATGAAATGCCCAGGCAAGCGTCTTAGCCGCCTGCACACCGATATGCAGACAGCCTACCAGACCCGGTCCCTGCGTAACAGCAACCGCATCAATGTCTTCCATCGCGACGTTCGCTTTATGCAATGCCTCCTCAATTACCATAGATATGTTTTCCACATGAATTCTGCTTGCAACCTCTGGAATAACACCACCAAATTCCTTATGTACATCAATCTGTGTTGCAACGACATTGGACAAAATCTCTTTTCCATCCGCTACAACCGCCACAGCTGTTTCATCACAACTGGATTCCACAGCCAGTATGAGTGTCTGTTTCATACCAAATTACCTCCCAGGGCTTTGCACATCACAATGGCGTCTTCGCCATTATCATTGTAATACCCTTTACGTATATTCACCTTCATAAACTCATAGGAATCATAAAGACAGCGCGCTGCTTCATTCGAGGGGCGCACCTCCAGCATGATTGTTTCACACTGTTCCTGCTCTGCCGATGCAATCATAAAATCCATCAGACAGCGGCTGTACCCTCTTCTCTGAAAAGAAGGATGTACAGCGATATTCGCCAGCTGACAGCACTCAAATGTTATCCAGAAATCAATGAAGCCAGCAATCTTTTGATTCTCTTCCAATACATAAAAATGACCAAATTCATTCTCATGCAGCTCGTAAAGAAACATTTCCTTTGTCCAGCGACTGCTGAAGCAAATCTCCTCAATCTGCATGATGCGCTCCAGATCCCTATCTGCAGCCTTGCGGATCATGGCTTTACCTTATATGCATCCGACTCCTTTAAATAACGCGGAGTTAATGTATGTACATTCTCAATTTTTCTATAAAACGGACGCAATGCGATGAAGTTTTCAAGAAACTTTGGTTCCTTCGCCTTTAGATCAATCAGCTCACAGTCTCCAAACAGCTGATAATCCGCTTGATTCAGAAGCAAACGAATTTCATCCAGTGTCAGAATTTGTTCCTCTTCAACAAATTTACCGCCCTGTAAAGCGCCTGTATAAGCACGCTGACTTCTTGCATCCAGCATGACAAATGCACGCTCATGAACTCCTGCATAAAGCTGCAGAGTGGAAACAGCGTATAGCGGTATATGCTTTCTGGTACATAAAACCTTCGCAACGCACATTGCTATCCGCACACCTGTATAGCTTCCCGGTCCGTCTGTGATCACAACTTCATCCACATCATCACTGTCCCAGCCGGCTTCCTTCATCAGGCGCATCAGCTCCGGAAATATGGTCTCCGATTGTCTCTTCCATGATAAATTAGCAGTGCCGCATATCATACGATCATTTTCATACAGACCGATAACCAGATACTTGTGCGCACTGTCCAAGCATAATGTTTTCATTATAACGCCTCCACAATTTTTTCATACACTTCGCCTTTTGGATCAAATGTAAACATTCGTTTTTCATCTTCCCCCTCTACTCTGGTAATATCGATGTGTAATCGCTCCCCTGGAAGCTGACTTTCAATAAAATGCGGCCATTCAATCACACATACACCATCATCCTCAAAATACTCCTCAAATCCGAGATCCTGAGTGATTCCCTCCAGCCGATAGGCATCAATATGGTAAACCGGCATGGAAGTACCCTGATATATTTTTAAAATAGTGAAGGTAGGCGAATTGATTGTTTTTTTAACACCAAGCCCCTTACCGAGATATTTTGTAAATGTTGTCTTACCGGCTCCCAGATCACCGCTTAATGTAATCAGCATTCCCGGTTTTATAAGAGAAGCTAATTTCAATCCAAGTTCTCCGGTTTCCTCCAGCGAACAGACAGGTATTTGTTTCATCGTTCTCACCTCTTATTTCTTCTGCAGTGCTTTCTTCCTCTGCTTCATTGCCCATTGCGATAGAGCATACAGTGATTTGTAAACAGGTAAATCAAACTCTCCGATAAATTCATTAATCGTTGGATTATAATTCGCCTTGAATTTGGTAAGACCGCCTTTCAAGCTGCCTTCGATTCCTCCCATATTACTCCAGCGACAGCCCTTTTCAAAGCTCCATGTCATACAGCTGTAAAAGCTGGCATAAGGTGCCATATAACGCTTATAGCGCTCATCCATTCCTGCATACAGTATTTCTGCAGTCGGTCCGAATTTTACACATAGCGCCCCGGAAACAACCGCAATATCTCCATCACGCTCCAGATTCTCCTGCAGCTCCTTTACCTCGCGACTAAGAGAGGCGTGAAGCTCTTCCAGTGTAAAGCGTTTTTTCTTCGCATTCTCCGGACATTTTGCCAAATCTCTTTCATTCTGCTCATATCGCTGCTTTGTATCCTCATACAGCTTGCGAAGCGGCAGCTTGGCCAGAAAGATGACGGCATCCTCACCGTAGATTTCCATAAGACGCTGAAAATATTCCTGATCCCGCAGATGAATATTTTTACGCTCCTCCGTACAATGCATAACCCTTGCAAAATCCTCTACACCATCCATATGATAAGGCAAAACCTCAATCATTTTCTTCTGAACCGTCTGTAATGCTTTCCTACAGCCTTTGGACAAGGTAGCATTAAAGTCATCACAGGCGTAAACATTGGCATGATAACGCGGCTGAATGGTATCATCAATATGCTTTGTGAATCCCTTAAATACAGCCCCCTGATCCTGCAGCATCTGTATCATAGCATCGATATGCTCATAATGGTTCTCATTTGCTTCTTTTATTGTATAATCGTTACAGTGGACAGCTGGATCAAAGGTAATAAACAGGCACCTGTACTTCCTTGCATAGCGCTTCAGCTCTTTCATGAGAAATGCCACAAGCGCAGTATTCGAAAAATCCAGAACCGGTCCACGTGGAATATAAAACATACTGAATCCCAGTGGCAGTGGCTTGATGAGAATCATGCAGCTTGCTACCAGCTGATTTTGATATTTTACACCCACAATTGTGTGCTTCCAGTTTTCCTTTACAAGACCCCAGCTGCTGGATTGCAGAAGATTGCATAATTTATGTTTGCTTACAAACGCATCATGCTCCTTTGCATCGACTTGTTCTATAAATTGATATTGCATACTACCTCCATAGAACTATTTGTTCTTTAATTTCTTATAAAGTGCATACGGCCCCTTTTGGATTGGCAGAATAAAATCACCAACCAGCTCTTCCACGACACCGTGAAAGCCTTTTTTAAACTCATAAACCCCATAATCCTGCGCATTCTTATCAAAATCGCCGGATAAGCCATAGAAATTATATTTGCGAATTCCATGCTTCAGAGCATACTGCAGCATATGCCACTGAATTGCATACGGCGCATTATATTTCTTAAAGGTATCATATGCGGCGCTGTAAAGGTAGACAAGCTCATCTTGCGACTGAATAAAAAACGACGTAGCCATCGGTATACAGGCTCCATGCTCCTGCTCCAAGGTATCCGCATCCTTATATTTCTTTTCATTCAATGCCAATGCTTCATCCAATACCTTTTTCTTCTTGATAAATTTCTTACTATTCGGCAGTTCTTCAAGCTTGGCGAGTATCTCTGCATGCTCTTTTTCCAGATCCTGCTTTTCCAAATCCAGCTTTCTACGGAAATCATTTAAATCGAGATATGCCAGGAGTAGCTTCGCATCCTCACCATAAGCAATCATTTGATTTCGGTAGAATTCCGGCTCACGCTCCGCAAATTCACAGCGCTGTGAGGTATGATGCATCATATCAAGAAAGATGTCCAGTTCATCGATAGACAATTCACGCACCTGTATTCCCTGCTTTAAGGTTTTATTCACTGACCAGCGTGTCTGTTGATGCATTTCCTTGAGGAGCGTATTCTCATCCTTGCCATCCAGGTATAAGGCAAACATCCAGCGAATCTCTGAAATCACCTGAAAATCCTTGGTAAAGCCCTGATGCTCATATCCTGAAGCAATCATATTGTCCACTACATAGGAATGATCAAAGCCATTTTCCACCAGCTCACCATCGATATCGCGCTCTTTATATAATACATTTGGGTCAACAACTAAATATAAGCCCTTTTTTTTCTTCAAATATGCGGCTAGCTCCTTCGTAAAAAAACGCAAAAGCTCCACGTTATGATAATCCATTAGAAATCCGCGTTGCGCATAGTAAAACCGGTACAGCTTCATTACCGGTATGGATGTTAATGGAGTTGCACAGATAACTTTATCCTGCTCCTTTACTCCAACGTACTCAACATCCCAATGATTGATTTTTTTTAAATCCATCGCCTTCAGCGAGTTCATAAAATCCCGATAGGGATGCTGATTCCGGAATGCTTCATATTCCTGAGGTGTCAACGTTGTAAACTCCAAAATTTCGTCCTCCTTTTCAAATCTATCGTAATCTGTAAGCATAATCTGTATGCATTTTCCTCATATCGTCAAAACAGTATTATTATACCACGTTTGTTGATGATTTTTTAAATTAAGGGTGAAATTTAAGAGAACTTTTCTGTTTTATAGATAAAGCACATATATTCGCCTGTGAAAGTAATAAAATGGATTCGTAGAGCATGCTTTCTATTTTCACAACCAGAAATAACCAGCTGTCTTATTCTTACTATACACTTATACTAAACACATATAGAGTCACACCTCAACTACTTATAAGTCTGAGATTTTGCAGGGTGTTAATGAAGGATACAGATTCATAAAATCAGATTTACTATATGTATTATTATGAATCTATGCAAAAAAAGACCCATCGTAAGATGAGTCAGATTACCTGGCAGCGTGCTATCTTCACTGGAGCCAGTCCAGATA
>OBZG01000083.1_pt1 | contig 124550 bp, 126 predicted proteins | sample 1550701 | NCBI WGS metagenome assembly OBZG01 (sample SAMEA2580229, study PRJEB22360) | human gut metagenome | biome: human gut; feature: human-associated habitat; material: faeces | place: Denmark | collected 2008/2010
ATAGCTCAGTTGGCTAGAGCACACGGTTCATACCCGTGGTGTCGCTGGTTCAAATCCAGTTCCCGCTACTAAGAAGAAGGGGTTGATGCTGGTGCGTTAGCCTCTTTTTGCGTAATAAAAAATTCCATAAAAAGGAGAGTGGCATAGATGAGAGTAGGATTAGGATATGATGTGCATAAATTGACAGAGGGAAGAGATTTAATTTTAGGGGGCGTGAATATTCCATACGAGAAAGGACTGCTCGGTCATTCTGATGCGGATGTGCTTGTTCATGCAATTATGGATGCACTTTTGGGAGCAGCGGCACTTGGAGATATCGGAAAGCATTTTCCGGACAGCGATGAGCGATATAGAGGAATTTCCAGTATTCTCCTGCTTCAGCATGTGGGAAAACTTTTGGACGAGCATCTTTATGTGATTGAGAATATTGATGCTACGATTATTGCACAGCGCCCAAAGATGCTGCCGCATATAGAGATGATGAGAAAAAATATTGCCGAGGCGTTGAAAATCGAGGTGGATCAGGTAAATGTAAAGGCGACGACAGAAGAAGGTCTTGGATTTACAGGGAATGGAGATGGAATTTCTTCTCAGGCAATCTGTGCGATTGAAAAGATTACAAATCTTGCCAGCTATAAAGTGGCTGACAGTGAAGAAAAAAATTGCGTCGGTTGCAGAGGGTGTGTAAGAAGCAATGGTAAGGAAGCGTAAAGAATGAATCTGAGAAAATTAGAAAAGACGGAACATGAGAAGACGCGGAGACTTTGGGAGGAGATTTTTACCGAAGATACGGAGGCGTTTTTGGATTATTATTATAGTATTAAAACAGCTGAAAATGAGATTTTTGTCATGGAAGAAGATCAAACGATTCGGTCAATGCTCCAACTGAATCCTTACCGGCTGCGTGTGAACAAAGCCAGCTTTTCTACGAACTACATTATTGCGGTTGCGACAGATGAAAAATACCGGAAACGTGGGCTGATGGGACGGCTTTTAAAACATGTGATGCGAGAAATGTATGACAGAAAAGAACCATTTACGTTTTTGATGCCGGCTGCGGAGGCAATATACTATCCGTATGATTTTCGATTTGTCTACAATCAAGGGCAATGTGAAGTGTCGGGGAGAGAGAAAAAAGAAGAGACGCTAAAGATTGTCCTTGCAGATGAGAAGGACTGTGTAAAACTTGCAGAATTTGCAAATCAATTTCTGAAGGATGAGCAGGTTGTGGCAGTGCGGGATGAGAAGTATTATAGAACGGTTCTCGCAGAGCAGAAAAGTGAACAAGGTGGAATTGTCATGGCAAAGAGAGATGATCACATCGTGGGAATGTACTGTTATGCGAAAGGGGAGCGGTATGAGATTCGTGAACCACTGTTTTTGAGAGAAGAAGATTTTTTGCATGCCGTTTATACATTAACTGGAAATGAACAGGAACGTGTAAAATGCGGTGCATATGGAACAGAAAAAGAAGTGCCGATGATCATGGTGCGGATTTTGCATTTAGAGACCTTCTTAAAATGCTTTTCTTTAAAAGAAGATGTGGATTTTTATGTACAAGTTATAGATTCATTTTTGGAAGAGAACCATCATATCTTTCATATTGTTGGAGATGCACTGAACGGCGTGACTGTTGTGGGAAGATGTGAAACACCGGAGCATTCCTGCGGAGCAATTTCTGTTGGAGAACTCACAAATTTCATGTTTGGCTATCCCTCCAAAGAAGATAGGCATCTCGAAAAAGAATTAAAAGAAAATCTTAAAAAATTTATTCCGTTGTCAAAAGTTTTTTTGAATGAAGTAGTATAAAGGTTGACAAAACAAAAAAATTTTCATAAACTGTATAAATATAGTGAGAAAGACTTAGAACGAAAAGAGTAGTATATTTGGAACTGACAGAGAGAGATTGCCATCGGCTGAAAGCAATTTTGAGGAAAGAATATATGAAGTGCATTCGGGAGTTGGTTTGGCGAACAGACAGTAGCCGAATTCGGGCAGCATACGTTACATGCATCAAGTGAAGGAAGGAGATTCCTTTATTAGAGTGGAACCGCGGATTGAACTTCGTCTCTAGAGTATTAGAGGCGAAGTTTTTTATTGCACAGGAAATTGCGCCCTGTGCAATAATTGCGACATAGAAGATCTGTGAATTTGGGAGGAACGTTGATGGGAATGATATCATATATAAAAGAGGAATTAAACGTAATCAAAGAACGAGATCCTGCCATCAAGACAGGGATGGAGGTGCTTCTTTATTCCAGTTTTAAAGCCATATTGAGTTATCGGGTGGCACATAAGCTGTTTTTGAACAAACACTATTTTCTTGCGAGATGGGTTTCGCAGCGTGCTGCCAGAAAGACCGGGATAGAGATTCATCCGGGGGCGACCATCGGAAAAGGGCTCTTTATCGATCACGGAAGCGGTGTGATCATAGGAGAGACGACGGTGATCGGTGACAATGTGACACTGTATCAGGGAGTCACACTTGGAGGAACCGGAAAGGAAAAGGGGAAACGGCATCCGACGTTGGAAGATAATGTTATGGTGAGCGCCGGAGCGAAGATTCTTGGCTCTTTCACGATAGGAGAGAACTCAAAGATAGGTGCAGGCTCAGTTGTTCTGGAAGAAGTCCCGCCAAATTGTACGGTGGTCGGTGTACCGGGAAGAATTGTGAGAATGGGTGATAAAAAAATCCCGAGAACAGATATGGATCAGGTGCATTTACCGGATCCGGTACTGAATGACCTAAGAGAACTTCATCAGGATAATCTGAAATTGAAAAAACAATTAAAAGAATTAGAAAGTCAGCTCAGATGTGTCACTAAGAAGGACGCAGATGATGCACAAGAAGGAGGACATTATGAAATTATATAACACATTATCAAGAAGAAAAGAAGAATTTATTCCGTTGGAAGAAGGAAAAGTTAAGATGTATGTCTGCGGTCCGACGGTATACAATTTTATCCATATCGGAAATGCAAGACCGATGATTGTATTTGATACAGTGAGACGTTATTTTGAGTACAAAGGCTATGATGTGAACTTTGTATCAAACTTTACAGACGTCGATGATAAGATTATCAAAAAAGCGATTGAGGAAGGTGTATCTGCAAATGAGATTTCGCAGAGATACATTGCAGAATGCAAAAAAGATATGGCTGGGATGAACGTGAAGCCGGCCACAAAGCATCCGCTTGCAACAGAAGAAATCTGTGGCATGATCGAGATGATTCAGGAATTGATCGATAAGGGGTATGCTTACGAAAAGAATGGTACGGTGTATTTCCGCACAAGAAAGTTTGATGAGTATGGAAAGCTTTCTCATAAGAATTTGGATGATCTGCAGTCAGGAGGACGCTCTCTGTTAGTGTCAGGGGAAGATGAAAAAGAAGACCCATTGGATTTTGTTCTTTGGAAACCGAAAAAAGAAGGAGAGCCGGCGTGGGAGTCGCCTTGGTGCGACGGACGTCCTGGATGGCATATTGAGTGTTCTGTGATGTCGAAAAAATATCTCGGAGATCAGATTGACATCCATGCGGGAGGGGAGGACCTTGTATTCCCGCACCATGAAAACGAGATTGCACAAAGTGAGGCGGCAAATGGAAAAGAGTTTGCAAGGTATTGGATGCACAATGCATTTTTAAATATTGATAACCGTAAGATGTCAAAATCGCTTGGTAACTTCAGAACAGTGAGAGAGATCAGCGAACAGTATGACCTTCAGGTGCTTCGTTTCTTTATGCTGAGCGCACATTACAGAAGCCCGTTGAACTTTAGTGCTGATTTAATGGAAGCATCAAAAAATGGTCTCACACGTATCGTGACCGCTGTGGACAATCTGAAACATTTGGAAAATGCAACTTCGGCTGAGGCGATGACAGATGTGGAGAAGGAAACCTTCGAAAAGACGAAAGAATTCGTGGAAGGCTTTGAGACGGCGATGGAAGATGATTTTAATACTGCCGATGCAATTGCTTCTATTTTTGAACTTGTAAAATTTGCAAATACGACTGCGACAGCAGAAAGTTCAAAAGAGTATTTGAAAGGACTTCATGATCTGATTGTGAAGCTGGCAGATGTACTTGGATTGATCGTAGAAAAAGAAGAGGAGCTGCTTGCGGAAGATATTGAAAAGCTGATCGAGGAGCGCCAGGCGGCGAGAAAAGAAAAGAATTTTAAACGTGCAGATGAGATTCGTAACGAGTTGTTGGAAAAAGGAATTATTTTAGAGGATACACGTGAAGGAGTAAAATGGAAAAGAGCATAGGGTTTGAATTTGATTCCTATATGCAAGAAGTTTTTCAAATGAAAGAGGTGGATGTTAACAGTTATTCACCTCTTACATTGGCATATATAGGAGATAGTATATACGATTTGATTATCAAAAGCCTTGTGATCAATCAAGGCAACCGCCAGGTGAATAAGCTGCACAAGGAGACCAGCATGTATGTTCAGGCGTCCACCCAGTCTCTCATGATGCGCGCGATGCAGGAAGAGCTGACAGAAGAAGAACATGCTGTTTACAAGCGTGGAAGAAACGCAAAATCGGTATCTCCGGCAAAAAATCAATCGATTACCGATTATAGAAGAGCAACCGGATTCGAGGCGTTGCTCGGATATCTGTATTTGAAAAAAGAATGGAAACGAATGCTGGATTTGGTGAAAATCGGTCTGGACAGTTTGAAAGAAAAAGAAGTGTAGGAGGCTTATATGAGCGAAGAGATAAAGGTAGAAAATTTGATGGTTGAGGGACGCAATGCAGTGATTGAGGCATTTCGTTCCGGTAAACCTGTGGATAAGCTGTTTGTGCTTGACGGCTGTCAGGATGGTCCGGTCCGCACAATTATCAGAGAGGCGAAAAAACATGATACTATCATTAATTTTGTGACAAAAGAACGATTGGATCAGATTTCTGAGACAAAGAAACATCAAGGTGTGATTGCATATGCAGCGGCCTATGAGTATTCAGAAGTGGAAGACATGTTGGAACTGGCAAAGAAGAAGGGCGAAGATCCGTTTTTGATTTTGCTTGATAACATTGAAGATCCACATAATCTTGGTGCGATCATCCGTACCGCAAACCTTGCAGGGGCACATGGCGTGATCATTCCAAAGAGACGTGCGGTCGGGCTTACAGCTACTGTTGCAAAGACATCTGCGGGAGCGCTTAATTATACCCCGGTCGCAAAGGTGACAAATCTCGCAAAAACAATGGAAGAGCTGAAAGAAAAAGGGTTATGGTTTGTCTGTGCAGATATGGGCGGCGAATCCATGTACCGACTGAATCTGACAGGTCCAATCGGGATGGTTATTGGAAATGAAGGAGATGGAGTAAGCCGGCTTGTGAAAGAAAAATGTGATTTCATCGCATCTATTCCGATGAAAGGTGACATTGATTCTTTGAATGCATCTGTGGCGGCAGGTGTATTAGCATATGAGATTGTAAGACAGCGTTTGCAGTAGTTTTAGGAGAAAAAGAATGTCTGATTATGGAAAAATGACAGATGAGCAGCTAATCTGCAATCTGCGGGCAGGGGAACAGGAAATTACCGATTATGTCATGGATAAGTATAAATTTCTTGTGAAGAAAAAGGCGAAAGAGATGTATCTTCTCGGCGGGGAAAACGATGACTTGATTCAGGAGGGGATGATCGGACTTTTCAAAGCGGTGCGTGATTATGACAGTGAGCAGGGAACGTCCTTTGCAAGTTTTGCGGATCTTTGTATATCAAGACAGATGTACAGTGCAATCAAAGCGTCTCAGAGGCAGAAACATATGCCGTTGAACTCTTATATTTCCCTGTACGAGCAGGGAGAGGATACACAAGAAGAAAAACAGCAGCCTCTGATCGAGACGATTCAGACAATGAAAGACAATAATCCAGAGGAGTTATTCCTGAATAAAGAATATCTGCAGATGATTGAGCAGGAGTTAAAACAAAGGTTGAGTGATCTGGAAAATCGGGTACTGCATTTGCATTTGTTGGGAATCGATTATCAGACGATTGCAAAGCTTTTGGATAAAAGCCCGAAATCCATTGATAATGCACTGCAGCGAATTAAAGCGAAAATGGCAGGGATTGTGCAGATATAGAAGCCACCCGGCGAAATATGTATTACAAAATAGCGCTACACTTTGCGGGTGTGGCGCTATTTTTGCGTTTGTTGTTAGTTACAAGGGTAATCACTGCACAAAGCATAGCGATAAAGGAAAACAAATCAGACCATGTTACCATAAGCACCAACCCCCTTTCTACTGGGTGGCTGGCATAGCACCTCATCAGCTCCCTGGGTAAGTATACTATTACCAATGTACAGTATTTCTTATATTGTAAAAAATCGTGGAATTTTGAATTTGATATGATAAAAAGAAAAGAACCATTGAAAAATCAAAGGTTCTGAGTACAGCTGCTGGCGGGACTTGAACCCGTGACCTCCGCCTTACCAAGGCGACGCGCTACCGACTGCGCCACAGCAGCATATATTTTTACAACAAATTTATATTACTATAGCTTGTTTCATCTGTCAATGTTATTTTTAGTAAAAAATTTTCGAAGTGAAACCATTTTAGGGAATTCGCTGTCTAATAGATGAAGACAATTTTATGGAGCATGGATGTACCTACGTGAAAGTTACAGAGAAATCATAGCAAAATGCAGATTACGTGTTGTTCCAAACTTTATTTTATGGTATCCTATAGAATAAAGTGAATCTTCTGTGAAGTGGTCTTGGATTTTACGGAAGAAGAATAGATAGTGGAGGAATGACATGGAAAACGAAGTAGTTTCAAAAAATTTTATAGAACAGGAAATTGAAAAAGATTTAAGAGAAGGTGTATATGATACGGTATGCACAAGATTCCCGCCGGAGCCGAATGGATATCTTCATATCGGACATGCAAAATCTATTTTGCTGAACTATGGATTGGCACAGAAATATAACGGTACATTCCATATGCGTTTTGATGATACGAATCCAACAAAAGAGAAAGTGGAATTTGTAGAGTCTATTAAAGAAGATATCAAATGGCTTGGAGCAGACTGGAAAGACAATCTGTTTTTTGCATCAGATTATTTTGACCAGATGTATGAATGTGCTGTAAAATTAATCAAAAAAGGAAAAGCATATGTATGTGATCTGACAGCGGAAGAGATTCGCGAGTACAGAGGAACTTTGACAGAACCGGGAAGAAACAGCCCGTACCGTGAACGTACGGTGGAAGAGAATTTAGAGCTGTTCGAGGCGATGAAAAATGGAGAGTTTGAAGATGGGGAGAGAGTGCTCCGTGCGAAAATCGATATGGCATCACCGAACATCAACATGCGTGACCCGATCATTTACCGTGTGGCACATATGACGCATCACAATACAGGTGATAAATGGTGTATTTATCCAATGTACGATTTCGCACATCCGATTGAAGATGCGATTGAGAAAATCACACATTCTATCTGTACATTAGAGTTTGAAGATCACAGACCACTGTATGACTGGGTTGTAAGAGAATGTGAGTTTGAACCGGCACCAAGACAGATTGAGTTTGCAAAATTATATTTGACAAATGTGGTGACAGGAAAGAGATATATCAAAAAATTAGTCGAAGACGGTATTGTAGATGGATGGGATGATCCAAGACTTGTATCAATTGCGGCACTTAGAAGACGTGGATTTACACCGGAATCATTGAAGATGTTCGTAGATCTCTGCGGAGTGTCTAAGAGCAACAGCTCTGTGGACTACGCAATGTTAGAATACTGTATCCGTGAAGATTTGAAGATGAAAAAATCACGTATGATGGCAGTGCTTGATCCGATCAAGCTGATCATCGACAATTATCCGGAAGGACAGGTTGAATATTTGGATGTGGCAAATAATTTGGAAAATGAAGAATTAGGATACCGTAAAGTACCTTTCTGCAGAGAGCTTTACATTGAGAGAGAAGACTTTATGGAAGAGCCACCGAAAAAATATTTCCGTTTGTTCCCAGGAAACGAAGTGCGCCTGATGCATGCGTATTTTGTAAAATGTGAAAGCTTTGTAAAAGATGAAAACGGTAATATCACAGAGATTCACTGTACGTATGATCCAGAGACAAAATGTGGAAGTGGATTTACAGGAAGAAAAGTAAAAGGTACGATTCACTGGGTACCAGCTCCATATGCAGTGAAAGCAGAAGTACGTCTTTATGAAAATATTGTTGACGAAGAAAAAGGTGTTTACAATAAAGAGGACGGTTCTTTGAACTTGAATCCAAATTCATTGACGATCTTGAAAGACTGCTATTTAGAGCCAAGCTTTGACGATGCAAAAGCATATGACAGCTTCCAGTTTGTGAGAAACGGATATTTCTGTATTGATGCGAAAGATTCAAAACCGGATGCGCTTGTATTTAACCGTATCGTATCCTTGAAGAGCTCTTTCAAACTGCCAAAATAAACAGATGAATGAATTGACAATCAATTTGAAGACAAAATCGGATATGCCACTGTATGAGCAGATTTACCGGCATATTAAGACAGAGATTCAAAGCGGGCGGATTGCCTGCAGAGAAAAACTGCCTTCTACACGGGCTCTCTCCAGACATTTGGAGGTGAGCCGAAGTACGGTAGAGCTGGCATATGAACAGCTTTTGTCGGAAGGGTATATTGAGTCGGAGCCGTGTAAAGGCTTTTTTGCCGCACAATTGGAAGGATTGTATCAATTTGCGGAGCTTAACATGGTATCAAAAGCAGGAGAGAAAACCGAGAAGAAAAAATACCGTTATGATTTCAGCCCGCGTGGAATTGATTTGAGCAGCTTCCCGTATAATGTGTGGAGAAAATTATCAAAAGAAATATTGGTGGACGATCGAACGGACTTGTTCCGTCTCGGAAATTCACAGGGAGAAGAGGGGCTTCGAAATGCAATCCGTAACTACCTGTATCAGGCACGTGGAGTGAATTGTCAGCCGGAACAGATTATTGTCGGTGCGGGAAATGATTATCTGCTTATGCTGCTTAGCATGGTGATGGGAGAGCAACGAAAGGTTGCATTTGAGAATCCTACTTACAAGCAGGCGTATCGTTTGTTTCGAAATCTTTCCTGTGAAGTGATGACGATTGATATGGATAAATATGGAATGGAAGTCTCAAAATTGTGTGAATCAAATGCAGACACCGCATATGTTATGCCGTCTCACCAATATCCGCTTGGTATCGTTATGCCGATCAAAAGAAGAATGGAACTGCTCAGATGGGCGGGAGAATCCGAAGAAAGATATATTATAGAAGACGATTATGACAGTGAGTTTCGGTACAAAGGAAGACCGATTCCGGCATTGCAGGGATATGATATGAATGATAAAGTGATTTATCTTGGGACTTTTTCAAAGTCGCTGGCGCCGGCAATCCGAATCAGTTACATGGTACTTCCAAAACGACTTCTTACAGCATATAATGAAAAGTGCAGATTTTTAAGCTCGACGGTCTCAAAAGTCGATCAGTTTATTATCCAACGGTTTATCGAAGAAGGATATTATGAGCGTCATCTGAATAAAATGAGAGCACTTTATAAAAACAGACATGATATATTAATGGCTGGGTTAAAACCGTTGCTTACGAGATGCAGTATTTCGGGAGAGCATGCAGGAGTACATTTACTTTTAACGTTTCCATCGGGAGAAAAAGAAAAAGAACTGATCAGACAGGCGGAAGAAAAAGAAATCAGAGTTTATGGATTGTCAGAATATGATATTGATGAACAAAAAGACGCAAAAGCAACGATATTGCTCGGATATGCAAATATGAGTGAAGAAGCGATTCGAGATGCGAGCAACATCCTGTGTGAGATATGGAAATAAAAGGAGTTCCAACTGTGGAACTCCTTTTATTTCTTTTATACTTCTGCGTCCTGTTCAGATGAGGTTTCTTCCTCGGCGGGTGTCTCCTCTGTCTCCTGATTGAGCGAAACATAAGATCTTTGGGTGACTGGTTCTAAGTCACTGTCCAGATCAAAATCCTCATCTTCAAAATCATCTGAAAATTCACTGTTATCGTCAAGTGTATGTTGCTTTTTCTTGAAAAATGCAATTCCAATTCCGATTGCAGCACCAATGCCTGCAAGTGCTAATAAAAATTTACTCCATTTTTTTGACATATGATGACTCCTTTCTGAAAATAATATGATTCATTGAAAAACATTATAATACTTTTGTCGGAAAAATGAAAGGGGAATTCAGCCGATTGTTGTTTCTGTATCAGAATTGTGTTAGACTAACTCTTATATAGTAGAAAAGGAAGTGAGAGTATTGAACAAAGAACCTGTAAAAAAAGCGAAAAAGGGAATATTGAGTATTGTATTTAGCAGAATTTCGTTGCTTGCGGTATTATTGATCATCCAGATTGCTTTGATTGTAGGGACAGTCACATATTTGGAAGACTATGCAACTTACATTTATGTGATTTTTATCGTGTTGGAAGTGATTTCTGTCGTTTATATTATAAACAGTAAAAGCAATCCTGCGTTTAAGACTTCGTGGATATTGTTTATCCTTTTAATTCCGATTGTGGGAACAGTGTTTTATCTGTTTATGAAAATACAGCCTGGAACAAGTTATTTGGACCATCGCCTCAGGACATTGAATGATGCGACATCGCCATTTATGAAACAGGATAAGGAGACGGTGGAGGCGCTTCGTGTATCGAAGCCTGCCAATGCCAATCTTGCACATTATCTGACACATCAGGCGGCATTTCCTGTGCATCGAAATACAGAAGTGACGTATTTTCCTCTTGGAGAAAATAAATTTAAGGAGATGAAAAAGCAGTTAAGACTTGCAGAAAAATATATTTTTCTAGAGTATTTTATAGTGGAAGAAGGTATCATGTGGAATGAGATACTGGATATTCTCATTGATAAGGTCTCAAAAGGTGTGGAGGTCCGTTTCATGTATGACGGAATGTGCAGTATGGTACAACTGCCTTACCATTATCCGAAGACGATGAAAAAATATGGAATTAAATGTAAGATGTTCAGCCCGATCAAACCGGTTCTCTCTTCACATCAGAATAACAGAGATCACAGGAAAATATGTGTGATCGATGGACGTGTTGCGTTTACTGGGGGAATCAATCTGGCGGATGAGTATATTAATCAGAAAGTCCGTTTCGGACACTGGAAGGATACGGCAGTCATGTTAAAGGGAGAGGCAGTTCAGAACTTTACGATGATGTTTCTTCAGATGTGGAATGTCAGCGAGCGGGGAAAGGAAGATTATGCGAAATATCTTACCCCTAAGTCACTTGACATCAGAAGAGAACTTGGTTTTGTGCTTCCGTATGCAGACAGCCCATTTGATCATGAAAATATTGGAGAGCAGGTGTACTTTCATTTGCTGAATCATGCAAAAAAATACGTGCACATTATGACGCCATACCTGATTTTAGATAATGAGATGGTGACAAATCTTACTTATACAGCAAAATGTGGAATTGAAGTTATCATTATTATGCCGCATATTCCGGATAAGTGGTATGCGTTTGCAGTAGCTCAGACCTATTATGAAGAACTGATCAGTGCGGGAGTGCAGATTTACGAATATACACCGGGATTTGTACATGCGAAAGTGTTTGTGTCGGACAATGATACTGCGACGGTCGGGACGATCAATCTTGATTATCGCAGTTTGTATCACCATTTTGAATGTGGTACATTTATTTATAACAATCCAGTCGTGTGGGAGATTGAACGTGATTTCCAAAATACTTTAAAAGCATGTCAGAAGATTACGATGCTTGATGTGAAAGCAAGAAGAATCGGTATGAAGATGGTCGGAAGAGTTTTAAGACTGATTGCACCTTTGATGTAAACAAACAAATATCGAAAAAAATATTGCATAACACGGAGAAAGTATAGTATAATTCTATCGGTGCTTTATAAGCAGTGCTAAAGTATTTTATAAGAAGACACAATAATAAAGTGATTTGTAAATGCGTGACATTACAAAGTAAGATGGGAGAGAAAAACACATGGAAAGAAAAGTTGGAACAATTTCAAGAGGAGTTCGTTGTCCAATCATTAGAGAAAATGATAATTTAGCTGATATTGTAGTAGAAAGCGTATTGGACGCTGCAAAAAGCGAAGGATTTGAACTGAGAGACAGAGATGTTATTTCTGTTACAGAGTCAATTGTAGCAAGAGCACAGGGAAATTACGCTTCTATTGATGCCATTGCAGAAGATGTAAAAGCAAAATTAGGCGGAGAGACAATCGGAGTAATCTTCCCAATCTTATCAAGAAATAGATTTGCTATCTGTCTCAGAGGAATCGCTGCCGGAGCAAAAAAAGTTGTTTTGATGTTAAGCTACCCAAGTGATGAAGTGGGAAATGAACTTGTATCACTGGATAAATTAGATGAGGCAGGAATCAACCCATACAGCGATGTTCTTACATTGGAAAAATACAGAGAATTATTTGGCGAGAACAAGCACGAATTTACAGGTGTAGATTATGTAGATTACTATGCAAATATCATCAAAGAAGCAGGGGCAGAAGTAGAAGTTATTTTTGCGAATAATCCAAGAACAATCTTAAACTATACAAAGAATGTGTTGAACTGTGATATTCATACACGCGTTAGAACAAAACGTATTTTACGGGAGAATGGCGCAGAAAGAGTATGCGGATTAGACGATATTTTGAATGCATCGGTAAATGGAAGCGGATACAATACAAAATATGGATTATTGGGATCTAATAAATCGACAGAAGACAAAATTAAATTATTCCCGAATGAGTGTTTTGATTTAGTGGAAGATATTCAGAAACAGATTTTGGATAAGACTGGAAAGCATGTAGAAGTTATGGTATATGGAGATGGTGCGTTCAAAGATCCACAAGGAAAGATCTGGGAACTTGCTGATCCGGTTGTATCACCAGCTTACACAGAAGGTCTGATTGGAACACCGAATGAAGTGAAGTTAAAATATCTTGCAGATAATGATTTCAAAGATTTAAGTGGGGAAGCATTGAAAGAAGCAATTTCAAAGCGTATCAGAGAAAAGAGCGATAATCTTGTTGGAGATATGGCGTCTCAGGGAACAACTCCGAGACAGTTGACAGATCTTATCGGTTCTTTGTGTGACCTTACAAGTGGCTCAGGAGATAAAGGAACACCAGTTGTATTGGTTCAGGGATATTTTGATAATTATACAAACTAATAAAAAAATGGTGCTGCATAATATATGCAGCACCATTTTTAGGTGTACCAGAAATTATAATAACCGAATTCCGTTAGCAAAGGCTGTGTCTACAATCTCTTCCGGCCATGTAGAAGACTGTACTTCTCCGATATGAGCTTTTCTTAGGCAGTACATACAAATACGGGACTGTCCAAGACCTCCGCCGATTGTATATGGAAGTTCATGATTCAAAAGAGCTTTTTGGAAATCAAGTTCCGCCCGTTCCGGACAGCCGGCCAAGCCAAGCTGACGTTCTAATGCTTCCTCATCAACACGGATTCCCATGGAAGAAAGTTCTAATGCAATGTCAAGAACCGGATAATATACAATGATATCGCCGTTCAATTCCCAGTCGTCATAATCCGGTGCACGCCCATCATGCTTCTCGCCGGAAATCAATTCTTTTCCGATTTGAGAGATGAAGACAGCTCCCTTTTCTTTGACAATCTTATATTCTCTTTCCTTAGGAGTGGAAGAAGGATATAGATTTTCCAATTCCTGTGAAGTGATGAAAGTGATCTCTTCCGGAAGAATCGGATCTATGTAGTTATATCTTCTGGAGATATATTCTTCTGTCTCGCGAAGCGCAGCGTATACTTTGCGGACAGTGTACTGCAATGTCTCCATATTGCGTTCTTCTTTAGAAATTACTTTTTCCCAATCCCATTGATCGACATAAATCGAATGTATGTTATCGGTATCCTCGTCTCTTCTGATTGCATTCATATCTGTATATAAACCCTCACCTGAGTGGAAACCGTAGCGCTTTAATGCATAGCGTTTCCATTTTGCAAGGGAATGTACAATTTCCACCGGGGTATCGTTCTGCTCTTTGATTCCAAACGCTACTGGACGTTCCACACCATTTAAGTTGTCGTTCAGTCCAGACTCCGGTTTGACAAAAAGTGGAGCGGATACACGTGTCAGATGCAGTGATTTTGCGAGGGCACGCTCAAAGTGGTCTTTGATTTCTTTGATTGCAACTTCTGTCTCACGAATCGTAAGTGGTGCAGTGTATCCTTCAGGGATGATTAAATGTTTCATATGCAAGTCTCCTTTTTACTAAGATTATCGAACGTGTGGCTTTGAATTACACAAACGATAGTAATAGTGTAGTGTCAGTAATGGCAATGTGTCAAGAGAAAATAAGGAATTCGCATAGAAAAACTTAAGAATTGAGTTAGAAAGATTTTATACAACTGACACAAGTTAGTCATGAATTGTTGTTAAAATAAAATTGTTTCAAAAAGGAATATAAATGTAAAAGTATGAATATAATGATAAAGTTGGAAATAGATATAGATGGAGGAATTTAGTATGCAGAAAGAAAAGAAACAGAAATATCAGGAAATGATATCGATTGAGGAATACCTGATGAAGAGACGAAAACAAAAAGAAATCGAAGACAGACAATTCAGACAAGAAGAAAGCCCTGCCTTTTTTGCGGCAGAGCTATATGTGTAACACAGAGTTAGTCATCCTTATTCTTGTGCGACAATCTGTAAAACAGTGTGTATGCATATAAAAGAACCGGAAGCAGGATTGTCGCAGCAATAGAAGCTTTGAATAGCCACATTGTATTTGGTGAATCAAAAATTGCAAAGAAAAGAGTGCTCAGATAAAGCGTTGCTAACAGAATAACGCCTAAGAGCGCAAGAAATCGTTTTGTCTTACTCATAACTATCGTCTCCTCATATATGATAGTTTGATTATAGCGATAGATTTTCAAAAATGCAAATAGAAACTATTGACCAGAAAGTTGTATGGTGATATTCTATAAAAAAGAAGCTTTTAAATGATGAAAAACTATACAAAATGGTTAAAATGTAAAGAATCAAGGAGGTTTCGACAATGAAAAAAATTATGAACAATGTGGATGCGGTAGAGAATGAAATGGTTTTGGGAATGGTAAAAGCATATCCGCAATATATAAAAAAATTAGATTGCGGAAATGTAGTAGTAAGAGCCAGAAAAAAAGAAGGAAAAGTTGCTCTGATCAGTGGTGGCGGAAGCGGACATGAGCCGGCACATGGTGGATTTGTAGGAGAAGGTATGCTGGATGCTGCCGTTGCGGGACCGGTCTTTACTTCTCCGACACCGGATCAGATTTATGAAGGTATCAAAGCGATAGCGATGGACAAAGGTGTCTTTATGGTTGTAAAGAACTACACCGGGGATGTTATGAATTTTGAGATGGCAGCAGAGATGGCGGAGATGGACGGTATTCCAGTCAAATATGTTGTTACGAATGATGATGTTGCGGTTCAGGACAGTTTGTATACAGTTGGGCGCCGTGGTGTGGCAGGAACGATTTTTGTACATAAAATAGCAGGCGCGAAAGCGGAGGAAGGTGCAGAGCTTGAAGCGGTACAGGCAGTTGCACAAAAAGTGGTCGACAATGTGAGAACCATGGGAATGGCAATCAAGCCTTGCACGGTTCCGGCAGCAGGGAAACCGGGATTTGAGCTGAGTGACGATGAGATGGAGGTAGGAATCGGAATTCACGGGGAACCGGGGACGCACAGGGAACCGTTGAAAAAGGCAGATGAGATTGTAGATATGCTGCTGGAAAAGATTCTGGCGGATATTGATTATGCGGATAGCGAAGTGGCTGTTTTGATCAACGGCGCAGGAGGAACTCCTCTTATGGAATTATTTATTGTAAACAACCATGTGTCAGATGTACTCGCTGCGAAAGGAATCAAAGTATATAAGACGTTTGTCGGAAATTATATGACATCGATTGAAATGGACGGATTGTCAATTTCTCTGTTGAGATTGGATGACGAGATGAAGAAACTGCTGGATGCAAAGGCAGATACACCCGCATTTAAGGCATAATGTAGAAAGAAGGAACGACTTATGGTAAATCAACAAAAGGTAATTGAAATTTTAAGAAACATCGGAGAGACGATTGAGAAAGAAAAACTGTTTTTGACGGAACTTGATAATGTAATCGGTGATGGGGATCATGGAATTAACCTTTCACGCGGTTTTCAGGAGGTGGAAAAAAAGTTAGATACGCTTGCTGATAAAGATATTGGAACGATTTTAAAGACGGTTGGAATGACACTTGTATCTACGGTGGGAGGCGCATCAGGACCACTTTATGGGACCGCATTTATGAAGGCAGGGCAATTGATGGCAGGAAAAGATGCGGTGGACATCAATGATTTTGTGGAAATTCTAAGGGTTTCCATAGAGGGAGTTAAAATGCGCGGCAAATCCACAACCGGTGAAAAGACGATGCTGGATGCAATGGTTCCGGCGCTTGCTGCAATGGAAGGTGCTCTTAAGGCTGCAAAAGATCCGAAAGAAATATTGTTGGAAGGAGTGGAGGCAGCAGAGGATGGTGTCGCATATACGAAGACTATCATTGCCACAAAGGGAAGAGCAAGCTATTTGGGAGAACGCAGTATTGGGCATCAGGATCCGGGAGCTACTTCGTTTACATTAATGCTAAGCGTGATTGCCAAAAGTTTGTAAGGAGGGTAAGTATGGTAGGAATTGTAATTGTATCTCATAGTCGGGAGTTGGCGGACAGCATTGTGGAGTTTACAAAGATGATGGCTCCGGAAGCGCTTATCCGTGCGGCGGGAGGTATGGATGACGGAACACTCGGGACGAGTTATGAAAAAATATATCAGGCAATCGAGGACGTTTATTCCGAAGACGGAGTGCTTGTGATGATGGACATGGGCAGTGCTGTTATGACAACAGAGATGGTTCTGGAGGAGATGTCTGACAAGAAAATTGAGATGATAGACTGCCCGATTGTAGAAGGAGCAGTGGCGGCCACGGTTGCCGCATCCGCAGGAGCTGATTTTGAAGAAGTGAAACAAAATGCATTGGAAGCAAAAACAGCTGCTAAATTTTGAAGTGTAAAACAAAGCATACTGAGAAAAAACAGTTTCGGTATGCTTGTTTTATGAAGAAAAATGAGATATAATAAAGCGATAAGAATGAAAATACAAAGGAGTTATAAACATGGCATTATTAGAAGAATGGAGAGCAGTTGCATATTCAAAGGAGATGGATCGTGCAGCATTACAAAAATTTTGGGGAACCTATTTTCAAATTGAAAAAAATATCTATGAGAAATTATTGACAAATCCGGATGAGGAAGTAAAAGGAACAGTCAAAGAACTTGCAGAAAAGTATGAAATTGACGTGTTTACAATGACAGGATTTTTGGATGGAATCAATGAAAGCTTAAAAGAAGAGAATCCAATTGAGACAATGGAAGAAGATACAGTTGTAAACCTGATCTTTGACAAAGAAAAGTTATATAAGAATATGGTGGATGCAAAAGCTGACTGGCTGTATGAATTACCACAGTGGAATAACATCTTTACACCAGAACGCAAGAGAGAATTGTATAAAGAACAGAAAAATTCGGGAACAGTCCGCAAAGAAAAGAAAGTTGGAAGAAATGATCCTTGTCCATGTGGAAGCGGGAAAAAGTATAAAAAATGCTGCGGTAAATAGTCCATGGCATCAGGATTCATTGCACTTGGAATTTTAAGTATCCTGTATTATGGATTTGTTGTATGGTATACGAAGCGATGGAATGGAACGTTTACATGGTTCTGGGCGGTGTTTGGATTGGCGAATATCGGAATCGGAATACTGACCAGGGGAATTCCGGTTTGGCTTGAGTATATTTTAACCGGTATTTTTATTGTTCTGTGGATGATTTTTTTCTGTGTGGAAGTGTTGATTCTTTGTGCGATGATATCAGTTGCTCCGAAAAATATGAAATACATTATTATTTTAGGGGCACAGATTCGCGGGAAAAGAGTGACTGAGGCATTGAAAAGAAGACTTGACCGTGGAATTCGTTATCTCAATGAGAATCCAGAGACGATTGTAATCGTATCGGGAGGCAGAGGGAAAGGTGAGGATATCACGGAGGCAGAAGCGATGGCAGAATATTTGGAAAATTGTGGGATTGATGCAAACAGAATCTGCCTGGAAGAAAAATCGACGTCAACATATGAGAATCTGAAAAAAAGTCTTGCTTTTATAGATGATGAGCGACGGGATAAAATAGGAATTGTTACAAATAACTTTCATATTTACCGAGCTGTGAAATTGGCAAAATCAATCGGATACAGAAAAGTTTACGCGATTACAGCAAGCAGTAATCTTGCTGTATTTCCAAATTATATGGTGAGAGAATTCTTTGCAGTGCTCGCTCTGTTTCTGAGACTGCGAAAGCACAAGACAGAAGAATAGATGTATAAAATAAAAACAGGTGTGAAATACTATCTCTGATAGAATTAGAAAAAATATAAGGAGGTATGATCATGCCAGAGTTGAAATGTACAGTACAGACATGTACGCACAATAAGCAATTTTATTGTGACCTTGATGCTATCGAGGTTCAGGGGGATTCTGCAAGAAAGTCAGATGAGACATGTTGTGGAAGCTTCGTGGAGCGAAAAGGAGATTCTTACAGCAATGTAACAGGAGAGGCGTCTCCGACAAGCAATGTCGACTGCAAAGCAGTTGAATGCATGTATAACAATGCGTGCAGATGCCATGCGGGTAAGATCAGCGTGGAGGGCAGCAACGCATGCAAATGCGGCGAGACCGAATGTGCAAGTTTTGAATGCAGTAAATAGTGAATAAGGTTGGGCGCAGTAAAGGTTTGAAACTTTTGCTGCGCCCTTAACTGTGTTCTTGTTGACGTTTTTAAGAAGGTAGCGTTATAATGAAACATAGATGTAAATTGAGCGAGGAAAGGATTCGAATACATATTATGGAAAATTCAAAGGAAACGAAAACTTATCATGATAAAAGACCTCAGTTTCGAAATAAAGGTCCTTCAAAATTAAGACAGCAGTTTGGAAAAGGAATGACAGCATTTCTTGTTGTTGCAGCAAGCATTGTTTTTTATTTTGCATTTTTGCGTTTTAATGGAATTTCTAATATTTTTGAAAAGATATTTCAGATATTAAAACCAATTATATATGGTCTTGTGATTGCATATCTTCTGAATCCGATTGTGAAATTGGTGGAAAGACATCTTACTCCTTTTTTGGAGAAAAAACTAAAGAAAAAAGAGACGGCACATAAAATTGGGCGGGGGAGCGGAATTTTCGCAGCTTTGATTTTTTCGGTGTTTGTGATTGTGGCACTGTGCAACATGCTGATTCCAGAATTATATAAAAGTATCCGAGATTTGATTGTGACACTTCCAGAGCAGATGAATAGCTGGGCACAAGATATGAATGCATTTTTAATCAGTAACTCAACTTTGGATACGATGCTGAAGAATATCATTACAGAGGGAACAGATACGGTGGAAAACTGGCTGAAGACGGATTTACTCCAACAGGCGAACACTTTAATGTCGAATCTGACGGTAGGAGTAATCAATGTTGTGAGTGAGATTATGAATGTGTTGATCGGGTTTATTGTCTCTGTCTATGTACTGTTTAGTAAGGAACTGTTTTCCGGTCAGTGCAAAAAGATTGTATATGCACTGATGAAACCGGATCACGCAAACATGACGCTTCATATTACGAAAAAGAGCAATGAGATTTTTGGCGGGTTTATCATTGGAAAAATCATTGATTCTGCGATTATCGGAGTATTGTGTTTTATAGCACTTAGCATTATGAAGATGCCATACACCCTTATTGTCAGCGTGATTGTCGGAGTGACGAACGTAATTCCGTTTTTCGGACCTTATATCGGAGCAATACCGAGTACGATTCTGATTATGATTGCAGAACCGATACAGGGGCTGTATTTTGCTATTTTTATATTGATTTTGCAGCAGATTGACGGGAATATCATTGGACCGAAGATTTTGGGAGACTCTACCGGTCTGTCCGCTTTCTGGGTTGTCTTTTCCATACTGCTTGGAGGAGGACTTTTCGGGTTTGTCGGAATGATCATGGGAGTGCCGACTTTCGCTGTCCTATATTATATTGCGCAAATGTTTATCAACCAAAAGTTGGAGCGCAAAAAACTTCCAACATCATCTGAAAGGTATGGCAGTGAAAGCTATGTGAATGATGAAGGAGAATTTATTGAATGTGAAGAAAAAGGAGAATAATTTATGCCGATTCGTGTACAAAATGATTTGCCGGTAAAAGAAATACTGGAACAAGAAAATATATTTGTGATGGATGAACATCGTGCGATGCATCAGGACATCCGTCCGATCAAGATTGGTCTGTTGAATCTGATGCCCTTGAAGGAGGATACAGAACTTCAGATTTTAAGATCACTGTCAAATACACCATTGCAGGTAGATGTGGTTTTTGTGAATGTGTCCAGCCATAAATCGAAAAATACATCGACCAGCCATCTCAACAAGTTTTATGTGTCGTTTGAAGAAATCAAAGACCAGAGATTTGATGGCTTTATCATCACAGGCGCTCCGGTAGAACAGATGCCGTTTGAGGAGGTTGACTACTGGGAAGAACTGAAAGAGATTATGGAATGGACAAAGACACATGTGACTTCTACAATGCACTTGTGCTGGGGAGCGCAGGCGGGACTTTACTATCATTATGGAATTGAAAAAGTACAGTTGGATGAAAAGGTATTTGGCGTGTTTGAACATCGTGTAAAAAATCGGAAAACACCATTGGTGAGGGGATTTGATGATGTGTTTTATGCACCGCATTCTCGTCATACAACGGTTCCGACAGAAGCAATTGAGAGTGAAGAACAGCTGATCATTCTTGCGGAATCAGAAGAAGCCGGAGTATTTCTGACGATGTCATTGGATGGAAAACAGATCTTTGTGATGGGTCATCCGGAATATGACCGTGTGACATTGAATAACGAATACATGCGAGATAAGAATAAGGGATTGGAGATTTCACTTCCTAAAAATTATTATCCAGATGACAATTTTGAGAACAGACCGCTTTTGACATGGCGCTCACATGCGAATAACTTATATACAAATTGGGTGAATTATTATGTCTATCAAGTAACACCGTATGACTTGTACGGAACACCGTTTTAATGCGGGATCTACGGGATTTGTTGAAAAGTCAAAGTATCGTAAAATGATGTTAAATATCGGGCAGTATTGCAAAATTGGGAGTACAAAGGGAGTATAAAAAAGCCCTTATGGGAGTACAAAAAGTATGATATAAACTGTCTTTTGGAACAATATTATGAGGGCGTATTGTGTAAGTGCAATATGCCCTTAAATTTATGAGAAAAGTAATGCTAAAGACTAGGAAATGTGATAGAATGGCAGGAATAAACAGATTTGAAATTATGGAGGTGTAGTAATGCACAAAACTATATTGATTGAAGAAATTACCATTGAGAATGTAACAGAAAAAATAAATGAAAAAGTACAAGAAATGGGAAAAGACGGTTATCAGATTAAAACCATGTCCTTTTGGGGAACAGATAAAGTTGTGTTGATTTTCAAAAAAGGGCTAAAAGGAAGTTTGCTATAACTTCCAGCTTGTAGAACTGAAAAGCATAAAATTATAGAGAAAAGTACCTGTCAAAGAATCTTTGCGTAACTATATATGTAATGTAAGATGTTGATTGCTTTACTTTAGATATTATTTTGGGGATAATAATATTCAAAGGAGGACGAAAATATGAACAAGGTAACAACACAGGAAAGGGCGAGATATTATGAATATAGGAAATCAAATATTGAATATTCGTAAAGAAAAACAATTAACACAAGAGGAGTTTGGCAGATTATTTCATGTTACTCGACAAACTGTTTCAAATTGGGAAAACGGAAAAAGTTATCCTGATCTGCAAATTCTTGTAAGCATGAGTAATCAATTTGATATTTCTCTTGATACATTATTAAAGGAGGATTCGAAGATGGTACAATCTATGGATAAAGAAAGAGCAATGGGCATAATAAAACATGAAAAATCAATTGTAGATTTTTTTACAGGTGCTGGAACAGGAATTGCTGTATCTTGTTTATTTTCCCCAGATTCATCGATAAGAACTACAGTCATTATTGTTGCAATTATAATGATAGGTATAGGTTGGTATAAAAAATCAAAGAATGATAAAAAGGTATTTCAATATATTAAAGAACATGATTAAATGAATTTTGGTAATAACAAATTTCAGTTGTAGCAGACAGTTTTTTGATTGACTGTCTGCTTTTCTCTTTTTAATCATAATTGATAGTGGTGCTATAAAATGGTTCATATCCGTTGTGAAAAGACCATTTAGAGTGATATAGATTGATTGCAAGGATAGTGGGAGTTCCATTGATTTGGTTATGTTCTGCTTCGATTTCCGCTACCACTTCATCGGTATTCCAGTATTGATATACGATAACTTGTAATTCGGTATCACGATTAGCGCCAGAGCATGGGAGTACAAAGAACTTCAAAATAGGCTGTCAATAGATGACGGCCTATTTTTTTATCCAAAAATATGGAAGAGAGAATCTGATATTTTTGTCTATTATTCCGATTTGACGAAAGACCATCAGAGTGATAGTATTAGTATTACGCGGAAATACTGTATATAGTGATTTGAAATTGGATTAACACTAAATATAGATGATAATATAAAATGGAAAGGAAGAGACGGATGATCAGAGTAATCAAAAAAGATGGGACAAAAGAAGAGTTTAACGTACAGAAAGTGGTTGTTGCGGTCAATAAATCAGCATATCGTGCGTTGATCAAGTTTACAGATGAGGAGCTGCAATTTATCTGCCAGTTTGTAGAAGAAGAAGTAGAAAAGATGGACACAGAAGAGATCCGTATCGCACAGATGCACAATGTTGTGGAGGGAGCTCTTGAAAAGGTCAACCCGACTGTTGCAAAAAGTTATAGAGATTACCGCAATTATAAGCAGGATTTTGTTCAGATGTTAGATGAGGTTTACAAAAAAAGCCAGTCTATCATGTATATCGGAGATAAAGAGAACAGTAATACAGACAGTGCGCTTGTGTCTACAAAAAGAAGTTTGATTTTTAACGAACTGAATAAAGAGCTTTATAAGAAATTTTTCCTGACAGTGGAAGAAATTCAGGCAATCCGTGAAGGTTATATTTATATTCATGATATGTCTGCGAGAAGAGACACAATGAACTGTTGCCTGTTTGATGTGCAGAATGTTTTGAGCGGCGGATTTGAGATGGGTAATCTTTGGTATAATGAGCCGAAGACATTGGATACAGCATTTGATGTAATTGGAGATATCGTGTTAAGTGCTGCGAGTCAGCAGTACGGCGGATTTACAGTGCCAAGCGTAGATGATATTTTAGAGCCATATGCAGAAAAATCTTATAAAAGACATTTGGAAAAATATATATCTTTAGGACTTCCGCAAGAAAAAGCTGAGGAAGTAGCGTGGAAAGATCTGGAAAAAGAGATGGAGCAGGGATTCCAGGGATGGGAATATAAATTTAATTCCGTGTCATCCAGCCGTGGGGATTATCCGTTTATCACTGTGACAGCAGGGACAAACACTTCAAAATATGGAAAACTTGCCACGATCAAGATGCTTCAGGTGCGTCAGGAAGGACAGGGCAAGGAAGGACATAAGAAGCCGGTTCTTTTTCCGAAACTTGTATTTTTATATGATGAGAATCTTCATGGACCGGGGAAACCGTTGGAAGATGTGTTTGAAGCGGGAATCGAATGCTCCAGAAAAACAATGTATCCGGATTGGCTGAGTCTGACAGGAAAAGGGTATGTTGCAAGTATGTACAAGCAATACGGAAAGATTATCAGCCCGATGGGATGCCGTGCATTCCTTTCACCATGGTATGAAAGAGGAGGCATGACTCCGGCGGATGAAAAAGATACACCAGTATTTGTGGGACGATTTAATATTGGTGCGGTAAGTCTGCATCTGCCTATGATTTATGCAAAAGCAAAACAGGAAAGCAGAGATTTCTATGAGGTGCTGGATTATTATTTGGAACTGATTCGTCAGCTTCATATCCGCACATATGATTATCTTGGAGAGATGAAGGCATCAACGAACCCGCTTGCATATTGTGAAGGCGGTTTCTATGGCGGACATTTGGGGCTGTATGACAAAATCAAGCCGTTGTTAAAATCAGCAACTGCATCTTTCGGAATCACAGCATTCAACGAATTGCAACAGCTGCACAATAAAAAATCATTGGTAGAAGATGGGGCATTTGCACTTGAGGTGCTGGAATATATTAATAAGAAAGTCAATCAGTTCAAAGAGGAAGATGGTCACTTATATGCAATTTATGGAACACCGGCAGAAAATCTGTGTGGAGTGCAGGTTCAGCAGTTCCGTAAAAAATACGGCATTATCGAGAATGTATCTGACAGAGAATATGTAAGTAACAGTTTTCACTGTCATGTAACGGAAGATATTACGCCGATTGAAAAACAGGATTTAGAAGGACGTTTTTGGGATTTGAGTAACGGTGGTAAGATCCAGTATGTCAAATATCCGATTAACTATAATAAGGAAGCAATCAAATCGCTTGTAAGAAGAGCGATGGATATGGGCTTCTATGAGGGGGTTAATCTGTCGCTTGCATATTGTGATGACTGCGGACATGAAGAGTTGTCGATGGATGTATGTCCGGAATGCGGAAGTACTAACTTGACAAAGATTGAGCGTATGAATGGATATTTATCTTACTCCCGCGTCAAGGGAGATACACGTCTGAACGACGCAAAAATGGCGGAAATAGCGGAAAGGAAGAGCATGTAATATGCGTTATCATAATATTACAAAAGATGATATGTTAAACGGAGATGGTCTTCGTGTTGTACTATGGGTATCTGGTTGTGTGCATTGCTGTAAGGAATGCCATAATCCTATCACCTGGGATCCGAATGGAGGATTGGAATTTGATGAGTCGGCAAAACAGGAGATTTTTGATGAATTAGAGAAAAGTTATGTCAGCGGTATCACTTTTAGTGGAGGTGATCCGCTTCATATCAACAACGTGTATGAAGTGACAGCGCTTGCAAAAGAAATCAAAGAAAAATATCCGACAAAGACAATTTGGTTATATACCGGATCTACGTGGGAACAGATTCAGACGATGAAACTGATGAAATATGTAGATGTGCTTGTGGATGGAGAGTTTGAAGTAGATAAAAAGGATGCTACGCTACATTGGAAGGGAAGTTCCAATCAGAAGGTGATTGATGTACAAAAGACATTAGAAAAAGGAGAAATTGTATTACATGAAGAGGATTGCTAAGTTTCACAAAGTAAGTTTTGAACAATTTAAAGAAGGATGGATAGATACATTTGGTGAGGCGGGAGAAAGCGAGATCCAAAAGATTTATGATGCTGTCAAACTGCCGAAAAGAGCAACTTCGGGTTCGGCGGGATATGATTTCTATACCCCGATATCGTTGACAATTCAACCGGGAGAGACAGTGAAGATTCCGACCGGAATCCGTGTGGAGATGGAAGAAAACTGGGTTTTAAAATGTTATCCGAGAAGTGGACTTGGTTTTAAATTTCGTCTGCAGCTTAATAATACGGTTGGTATTATCGACAGTGATTACTTTTATTCGGACAATGAAGGGCATATTTTTGCAAAACTGACAAATGATACGAATGAAGGAAAGATTGTAGAACTTTCTGAGGGAACCGGATTTATGCAGGGAATCTTCGTAGAATATGGGATTACAATAGATGATGATGTGACCGAAGTAAGAAACGGTGGATTTGGAAGCACAACAAAATAAGAGGAATGCAGTATAAAACCTCCACATTTGGGAATTCTAACCAAGAGATGACAAATGTGGAGGTTTTTGTATGGTAGATAAAAAAGTGACAAAACAGGTGAAAGCATCGCTTCAGGAAAATGTGACGTATTTAAACAGCATACTTCCGGTCAGTGAAAGTTTTGACCTGATTCAGCGTGATATGATTATCGGAGAAAAGCAGAGTACATTTTACTTCATTGATGGATTTACGAAAGATGAGACAATGCTTAAAATCATGACATCTTTTTTTGCGTTGAAAAAAGACGATATGCCAAGTAATGCAACCGGGTTTTCAAAGATGGCGCTTCCGTATGTGGAAGTGGACATTATTGCTGATTTTGATATGATCATCCGAAATATATTGTCCGGAGTCACCTGTCTGTTTATTGACGGATATGAGGCTTGCATTGCGATTGACTGTCGCACATATCCGGCAAGAGGAGTAGAAGAGCCAGATAAGGATAAATCACTCCGTGGATCAAGAGATGGGTTCGTGGAGACGATCGTGTTTAATACGGCGTTGATGAGGAGGAGAATACGAGATCCTCATCTTGTGATGAAGATGATAGAGATTGGAAATAGTTCCCGAACCGATGTAGCAGTCTGCTATATGTCGGACAGAGTGGACCAGGAACTGTTAGACAATTTATTGAAAAGGCTTGATACAATCAATGTGGATGCGCTGCGGATGAATCAGCAAAGTCTTGCGGAAGAATTGTTCAAACGAAAATGGTTCAACCCGTTCCCGAAATTTAAGTTTACAGAGAGACCAGATACGGCGTCCGTGTGTTTGCTAGAAGGGAAAGTCGTACTTTTAGTTGACAATTCACCGTCTGCGATGATTCTTCCGACTTCGATTTTAGACATTATTGAGGAGGCAAACGACTATTATTTTCCAACTCTTACGAATGTATATTTGAAGGTATCGAGGGCAATTATTACCTTTGCAACAGTTTTTCTGACACCGGCATTTTTGTTGTTTATGCAAAATCTCAATTGGCTTCCGGAGGCATTTCAGTTTGTGTCATTGAAAGATACGGTCAATATTCCGCTTATTTTCCAATTGCTGATATTGGAGCTTGCAATCGATGGTCTTCGACTTGCGGCGATGAACACGCCAAGTATGTTAAGTACGCCGCTCAGTGTAATTGCCGGTATCGTTATGGGGGAATTTTCGGTCAAATCAGGATGGTTCAACTCAGAGGTTATGCTCTATATGGCGTTTGTCGCTGTGGCGAATTATACACAGCCGAATTTTGAGCTTGGATATGCGTTGAAATTTATGCGTCTGTTGCTTTTGGTTCTTACAGCGTGCTTTAACTGGATTGGATTTTTGGCGGGAACAATCATTATTATCTGCTCTATTGCATTTAACAAAACATTATCAGGAAGAAGTTATTTGAATATTAAATTGAATTAAAAGTACGCTTCGGCGTACTTTTTGCGAAAATCTCTTATTTACACCATGAAAAACTTTTTGCGAAAGAAAAGAAAAAGTGATAGAATAGAGAAATAAATATTGGCAATAGGAGGGAAAAAGATGAATGAGTTTGTAATTGTATCAGACAGTACTGTGGATTTACCAAAAGAATATTTACAGTCCAAACAAGTTCCGATCATCTCACTGTCTTACATTATGGACGGAGTTACATATGAAGAGATGGATGGGCTGTCGCATAAAGAATTTTTTGAAAAGCTGAGGGCGGGTTCGCTTCCTACAACGTCTCAGATTAATCCGGAACAGGCGCGCGAAGCGCTGGAGCTGTTTGCAAAAGAAGGAAAAGATATTCTTTATATCGGCTTTTCTTCCGGATTGAGTGGAAGTTATAACAGTGTACGGATGGCGGCAGAGGACTTGAAAGAAGAATATCCGGACATCAACATTATTACTATAGACAGTCTATGTGCATGCATGGGAGAAGGATTACTTCTATATAAAGCGTTAGAATTGAAGAAACACGGGATGTCAATGGAAGAGATTGCAAAATGGGTGGAAGCGAATAAGCTTCATATCTGTCACAATGTAACTGTGGATGACCTTAATCATCTTCACAGAGGAGGACGTATCTCTAAGACGACTGCGGTTGTTGGCTCTATGATTAAGATTAAGCCGATCATCCATATGAGCGATGAGGGAAAGCTGGTTGTCATTGGCAAAGAGCGAGGAAGAAAGAAGTCATTGGTTTCGATTGTAGACCGTATGGAAAAGCAGATGCAGGGATATGATAACGATATCGTGATGATTACGCATGGTGATTGTATAGAGGACGCTGAATTTGTGAAGAAACAGGTAGAAGAACGCTTTGGGATTCACAACGTGATGATTAACGGAATCGGTTCGGTTATTGGAAGCCACACCGGTGCCGGTGTTGTGGCCGTATTCTTTATGGGGGATAAGCGTTGAGTGCAGTATGGGAAATCTGTAAAGATGTGCTGATTGATGGGGCGAGGATGATCCCGTTTTTGCTTTTTGCATTTTTACTGATTGAATTAGTAGAAAAGTATACAGGAGAGAAACGAGACCGGATTCTGATGAAGGGAAACAAAGCAGGACCGATCATCGGAGCGCTGTTTGGGTGTATACCGCAATGTGGATTTTCCGTGGTGGCGGCAAATCTGTATGCAGAGCGGCTTGTCTCGGTTGGAACGCTTCTTGCTGTGTTTATGTCAACATCAGATGAGGCAATCATTGTTATGCTGGGATATCCGAAGAGTGGAGGTAAGATTCTTACAATTTTAGGTCTCAAAGTTGTCATTGCAATTGTTGTTGGATATCTCGTAGATTTATTTTGCAAAAGAAAGCGCTTTTCTGTAAAACAAGAAAGCGTATGGGAAGAGCGGGGATGTTCCTGCTGTGGCGGACATGACGGAATCTTGAAAGCGGTCGTATCTCATTCTTTGAAAACACTTTTGTACATTATGTTGTTTTCTATGGTATTGAATGTGGTTATCGAGGGGATCGGAATTGAAAGAATTCAAGAGATCTTGATGAATGACTCACCGTTTCAGATTGTTCTAAGCGCGTCGGTAGGCCTGATTCCGAATTGTGCCTCATCGATACTGATTACAGAGCTATATATGAAAGGGGTTCTTGCACTTCCGGCTGTGATGGCAGGACTGTTGGCAAGCGGCGGAATGGGACTGATTGTATTGTGGAAAAATAATCGGGACAAAAAAGAAAATTTAAAAATAACAGCAATGTTGTATATTGGTTCGATTGTGATCGGTGTGATCTTACAGATTCTATTTATCGGCATGAAACATTAAAAGGAGAAATTCAAATGAATTTCTCCTTTTTAATGGAATATTAAATTGTCCACCATCCCATTGCATTTCCTACGGAACTTACAAGGATTGCAATTAAGCAAATCGGTGCGATCCATTTGATCATAACTACGAATAACTTCTCGCCTTTGAATGTTCCGTCTGAGCTTTTTACTTCGTCGATAACAACTTTTGGCTTGATGACAAATCCGACAAAAATACAAGTGAAGAATGCAAGGATTGGCATCAATATGCTGTTGCTGAGGAAATCGAATGCATCCAGGATTGACAAGTTAAGGAATGTGATGTCGCTCCAGATTCCAAATCCTAAAGAAGATGGGATACCCATTATCAATGCAATTACCGTAACGATAACACAAGTAAATTTACGGCTCCAGTGGAATTTATCTCTTAAAATAGAAACAATTGTCTCCATCAGTGAGATGGAAGAGGTCAGTGCAGCAAAAAATACCAGAATAAAGAAAAGAGTTCCGATTGCACCACCCATTGGCATGCTGTTAAATACTTTTGGAAGCATTACAAACATAAGTCCAGGTCCTTGTCCCAATTGCTCTGCTGTTCCGCCTGAGAAAGCGAATACTGCAGGGATAATCATAAGTCCTGCCATAAATGCAATACCGGTATCAAAAACCTCGATTTGGCGAACAGAACTTTCCAAATTATTATCTTTTTTCATATAAGAACCATATGTAATCATAATTCCCATTGCAAGAGACATTGAGTAGAATAATTGTCCCATTGCTGCTATGACAGTCATTCCGGAGAAGTTTTCCATACTTGGTTTTACGTAATAAATCAGACCATCAATTGCTCCGTCCACTGTAAGTCCGTATCCTGCGATAATGACAGTTAAGACAACTAATACAGGCATCATAAATTTACTCACTGTCTCGATTCCTTTTTCTACACCGAGAAGAACGATGATCGAAGTGAATGCAATAAAGAGACAGAACCATCCAATTGGTTCCCCTGTAGTGCCGATGAAATTATTAAAATAAGCATCATCGGCAGCTGCCTGTACATTACCTGTTACAAATGTAACAAAATACTTGATTACCCATCCGCCGATTACACTATAATAAGGAAAGATGATAATCGGTATGATTGCGGCGAGTACTCCTAGAAAACCAAAGCGTTTATCTAATTTTTTGAAAGCGCCAATTGCGCTGAGCCCTGTCTTTCTTCCGATTGCGATTTCAGCAATCATTAATGAAAAACCGAATGTGACTGCAAGAATCAGATATACAAGAAGAAATGTTCCTCCTCCATATTTTGCTGCGAGATACGGGAATCTCCAAAGGTTACCAAGCCCTACAGCAGACCCGGCAGCAGCAAGTACAAATCCAATCTTGCTGGAAAAATTACTTCTTTGTGACATAAAAAATCCTCCTCAAAATTCATTTAGACTAAGTTAAGTAGCCTTATTATTGCATAAAAGTGAAAAGAATGCAAGAAAAAAAGAGCGCAATCTGTTTTTTAATGCGAACAATTTTGAGAATGGTGTAAGAATAATAAGAAAAAATGAAAAAAACGTTGACAAAAATGGTGAGCTGTGATATGTTAATACATGCGTAAGGCAAAAAGAAAGCAGAGTTCCACTCTCACCTTAGCACAAGTGGGTGACTAATGGTTGATATTGAAGCATAAAAATAGAATTTCTATTTTGTGTGCAGAAATGGAGTGGATAGCTGTGAGCTATTCATTTTTTTTACGCATCAATTATATGAAAAAATTAGAGTAAAGTAAAGATTATTTTATTTATGGAGGTGCACTACAATTAGCGATTTAATGATCAACGAGCAAATCAGAGACAAGGAAGTACGTTTAATAGGAGAGAATGGTGACCAGTTAGGCGTTATGTCTGCAAGGGAAGCTTTGAAGCTGGCGGAAGAGGCAGAATTGGATTTGGTTAAAATTGCTCCAACAGCAAAACCACCAGTTTGTAAGATTATTGATTATGGTAAATACAGATATGAACTGGCGAGAAAAGAAAAAGAAGCGAAGAAAAAACAAAAAACTGTTGAGGTAAAGGAAGTGCGTCTTTCGCCGAACATCGATACGAATGATTTGAACACGAAAGTGAACAACGCAAAGAAATTTATCCAAAAAGGAAATAAAGTAAAAGTTACTTTACGTTTTCGAGGAAGAGAGATGGCTCATATGCAGACGAGCAAACATATTCTGGATGATTTTGCAGAGATGTTAAAAGATGTTGCAGCCATTGAAAAACCTGCAAAACTCGAAGGCAGAAGCATTAGTATGGTTTTAACTGAAAAACGTTAAAAATAAATACCTAAATATTAAGGAGGAACATATCATGCCAAAAATTAAAACAAATAGAGCTGCTGCAAAGCGCTTCAAAAAAACAGCTACAGGTAAATTAAAAAGAAACAAAGCTTACAAGAGCCATATCTTAACTAAGAAATCTACAAAAAGAAAAAGAAATCTTAGACAGGCAACTATTACAGATGCTACAAATGTAAAGAACATGAAAAAAGTTTTACCATATCTGTAAGATTTTGGAAGAATTGAAGGAGGATTAGAAGGACATGGCAAGAATTAAAGGCGGAATGAACGCTAAAAAGAAACACAACAGAACATTAAAACTGGCAAAAGGTTACAGAGGAGCCAGATCAAAACAATATAGAGTTGCAAAACAATCAGTAATGAGAGCTTTAACATCTTCATATGCTGGTAGAAAACAACGTAAACGTCAGATGAGACAGTTATGGATTGCTCGTATCAATGCAGCAGCTAGAATGAATGGTTTATCATACAGTAAGATGATGCACGGTTTAAAATTAGCAGGTGTTGAGATGAACAGAAAAATCTTAGCAGATATGGCAGTAAATGATGCAGCAGGATTTGCTACATTAGCAGAAGTTGCGAAGTCTAAATTAGCTTAGTGAAAAATAACATCCCCGGAAACCTTGAGTTTTTGGGGATTCTTTTATGCGTAAATGGCTTGAAAACGTACTGATTTTTTGCGGTAAATACCAGTGAATAAATGTGTATAATGTGTGGAAAATAGAAAAAATAAGAAAAATAGAAAAATAAGTGAAAAAAATAACAAAATTGCTTGACAAAAAGGAAAGAATTGGTTATACTTGTACTTGTCTTTGAGAGATACAAAGAATGATAACGGGGTGTGGCTCAGCTTGGCTAGAGCGCCTGGTTTGGGACCAGGAGGTCGCAGGTTCGAATCCTGTCACCCCGATTGGAAGATTAATAATTGTAATGAAAATTCAATAAAGTAACGGGGTGTGGCTCAGCTTGGCTAGAGCGCCTGGTTTGGGACCAGGAGGTCGCAGGTTCGAATCCTGTCACCCCGATTAAAAAAGAATAGCGAATGCTATTCTTTTTGAGTTATAAAAAGGGAAAATAGTACCAGTTAAAAGAGAGTACAAAAAAAGAAATCTTCCAACGAAAGATTTCTTTTAAGATGCAGGAGATGGGACTTGAACCCACACAAGCGCATTGCTTACAAGATCCTTAGTCTTGCTCGTCTGCCAGTTCCGACACTCCTGCGTAACAGCTCCTTGCTACTTGATTATAATACTATGATTTGTGTGAAATGTCAACACTTTTTTTAAAATTTATTAAATATAGATAATTGTGGAAAAGAAAAGATAATTGTTATATAATTGTATAATAAATCGCGTAATTGCATAAAAATATCTGTAATGGGAGGAATATTTATGCTGGAAAAGATAGATTTGACAAAGAAAATGGAGAAAGACGAATATCAAAGAAGAATCAGTGTGCTGGAGAGAAAGCTTGCACAGTTACAACGAGTGTGCAGAAATTTAAATATTCCGATTATGATTGCCTTTGAAGGATTTGGCGCATCTGGAAAAGGAATTCAGATTGCAGAATTGATTCGTCCATTAGATCCGAGAGGATTTGAAGTGTATGCAGTAAAGAATGAAAGTGAGGAAGAAAAGAAATATCCGTTTTTATGGAGATTTTGGACAAAAATGCCGGAAAAAGGAAGAATCGCAATTTATGACAGCAGTTGGTACCGTAAAGTCCTGATTGATCGGTTTGAAAAGAAAGCAGGAGAAAAAGAGGTTCTGTCTGCGTATGATTCGATTCAGTCTTTTGAGCGGCAGTTGACAGACGATGGTATGGTTTTGATTAAAATATTTTTGTGTATCAGCCAAGAGGAACAGAAAAAGCGATTCGATAAATTATTGGCCAGGAAAGAGACAGCGTGGCGAGTGAGCAAAAAAGATCTGAAGCGGAATCGAGAGTTTAAAAAGTATAAAAGAATGAATGAGGAGATGCTGCAGAAAACCGATACAGACTATGCACCGTGGACAATCGTGGAAGCGACAGACCGAAGATTTGCAACAATAAAAATCTACACGACAGTAATCAATTGCCTTTCGGCGGAAATAGAGAAAAGAAAACAGGAAAAACAAGAAGAAATCATGCCGGATAAAGTGCTTGTAAACAATGAAATATCGGAGACAGTCTTGGCAAAAGCCAATTTGGATTGTTCTTATACGAAGGCGGAATATAAGAAGAGATTAAAGAAACTGCAGAAAGAGATAGAAAAACTGCATGGAGAACTATACCGGAAAGGTATTCCGGTTGTATTAGGATTTGAGGGGTGGGATGCGGCTGGCAAGGGTGGCGCAATCAAGAGACTGACGGAAAAAATGGATCCGAGAGGATATGTGGTGCATCCGACAGCGTCACCGAATGATATGGAGCGGTCACATCATTATCTTTGGCGATTTTGGAGAGCAATGCCAAAAGCAGGGCATATTGCTATTTTTGACAGAACGTGGTACGGAAGGGTACTGGTGGAACGGATTGAAGGATTTTGCAGTAAAAAAGAGTGGCAGAGAGCGTATAAGGAAATCAATGACATGGAACGGGATTTGGTGAATGCCGGTACGGTTGTCCTGAAATTCTGGCTTCATATTGATAAGGAAGAACAGGAGAGAAGGTTCAGGGCACGTGAGAAAAATCCGGACAAGCAGTGGAAGATCACGGAGGAAGACTGGAGAAACCGAGAAAAATGGGATCAGTACGAAGAAGCTGTAAATGAGATGCTGATTCGAACTTCCACAGAAAAAGCACCTTGGATTGTAGTGGAAGGAAACTGCAAGTATTATGCGAGAATCAAGGTGCTTGAGACGGTTGTAAATGCGATAGAGGAACGACTGAAAAATAAGGGAGAGTAAGATGACGATTCGAGAACAATTAGAATTACGAGAAATTGAATATTTGAGTCCATATGCGACGTTGAGCAAGGATTCCAAAGGAAGAAAGGTAAAAGAAGAGGAATGTGATATCCGACCGGTATTTCAAAGAGACAGGGATCGAATTTTGCATTGTAAGGCATTTCGAAGAATGAAACAAAAGACACAGGTGTTTTTGCTCCCGAAAGGAGATCATTATCGGACGAGACTGACGCATACGCTGGAAGTCTCGCAGAATGCCCGCACGATTGCAAAAGCACTTTGCTTAAATGAAGATTTGGCAGAAGCCATCAGTCTCGGACATGACCTTGGGCATACCCCGTTTGGTCATGCCGGAGAGCGGGCGCTCAACCAGATCTGTCCGCTTGGGTTCAAGCATAATGAGCAGAGTGTTCGTGTTGTAGAATGCATAGAAAAACGAGGAGAGGGACTGAATCTGACGGAGGAGGTTGTTGACGGAATTCGAAATCATCAGACATCGGGAAAGCCATTTACTTTGGAAGGGCAGATTGTGAGATTATCTGATAAGATTGCATATATCAATCATGATATTGATGATGCGATACGCGGCGGGATACTGAGTGAAGCAGACATTCCGCCAAAATATCGGAAAATATTAGGGAACACAACCCGAGCAAGATTAAATACGATGATACACGATGTGATCATACATAGTATGGATCAACCAAAGATTCAGATGTCAGAAGAAGTAGAAGCGGCACTTATGGGGTTGCGTAAATTTATGTTTGAAAATGTCTACAGGAATCCTCTGGCAAAAAGCGAGGAGGAAAAAGCAATCAAACTGGTACAGAATCTCTATGAGTACTATTCGGAGCATTTCGAAAAACTTCCTGAGCGAGAGTTGCAACGTGCAGTGCTGAGAGGTGACGGCAAAGAACAGATTATCTGTGATTATATAGCTGGGATGACCGATAATTATGCGGTAAAAAAGTTTCAGGAAATTTTTGTGCCGGAATCTTGGAAAATTTAAAGGAAATCAAAAGGATTTGTCGAATAAGTATAAATGTAGGGTAATTTATTTGGAAGGAAGGACAACATGTACTTTTCAGAAGACTTAATAGAAGAAGTAAGACAAAAAAATGATATTGTGGACGTCATTTCCGGATATGTAAAGTTACAGAAAAAAGGAAGTTCTTATTTTGGACTTTGTCCGTTTCACAATGAAAAATCCCCTTCTTTTTCAGTCAGCCGCGGAAAGCAGATGTATTATTGCTTCGGATGTGGTGCGGGAGGCAATGTATTTACGTTTATTATGGAATATGAGAATTATTCTTTCGTGGAAGCGTTTAAGATGCTTGCTGAGCGGGCAGGAGTGGATATTCCGGAAGTGGAGTATTCCAAAGAAGCAAAAGAGAGAGCTGATCTGAAGGCGACACTGCTGGAGATCAATAAGCTTGCCGCAAAATATTTTTATGCCCAGTTAAAGACCGAGCAGGGGAAACTGGCACATACCTATTTGACTGGCAGAGGACTGAGTGAGGAGACGATCACCGCTTTTGGTCTGGGATATTCGAATAAATACAGTGATGATCTGTATCGGTATTTAAAGACAAAAGGCTATAAAGATGAACTGCTTGTAAAAGCGGGGTTGATTAGTGTTGATGAAAGGCATGGGGCACACGACAAATTTTGGAATCGTGTGATGTTCCCGATCATGGACGTCAATAACCGGGTGATTGGATTTGGCGGAAGAGTTATGGGAGATGCAAAGCCGAAATATTTGAACTCGCCGGAGACGGAAGTGTTTGACAAGAGCAGGAATCTCTATGGATTGAATCGCGCCAGAACATCCAGAAAACCTTATTTTTTGATCTGTGAGGGATATATGGATGTGATTTCGCTTCATCAGGCAGGATTTACGAATGCGGTTGCATCGCTTGGGACAGCGTTGACTACCGGACATGCATCGCTGATCAAGCGGTATGTGAATGAAGTTTATCTGACCTATGACAGCGATGAGGCCGGAACAAGAGCAGCACTTCGTGCAATGCCGATTTTAAAAGAAGCAGGCATTACAGCTAAGATTATCCGGATGGAGCCGTATAAAGACCCGGACGAGTTTATCAAGAATCTTGGAACAGAGGCGTTTGAGGAGAGGATCAATAAAGCAAGAAATGGATTTTTGTTCTCCCTGGAGATTCTGGAAAAAGAGTATGATATGAACTCACCGGAGGGAAAGACTGCGTTTCATAAAGAAGCAGCAAAACGTCTCACCATGTTTGAGGAAGAGATTGAGCGCAACAATTACATAGAAGCAGTTGCTGAAAAATATCGGATTGGATATGAGGAATTGAAAAAACTGGTGGGTAAGATGGCAATCCAAATGGGGCAGGCGACACCTGCGGAGCGGCCAAAACAGACGGCGAACAGGGAAAAGCAAAAAGAAGATGGGAATCTGAAGTCTCAGAAGATATTACTGACGTGGCTGATAGAGAATGAGGCGTTGTTTGCACAGATTAAAAAGTATATTGTACCGGAAGATTTTACAAAAGAACTTTACCGCACAGTTGCTGAGATTCTGTATGAGCAGTATGAAGCGGGAGAGGTCAATCCGGCAAAGGTGATGAATCATTTTACAGATGAGGAAGAACACCGGGAAGTGGCAGAGTTGTTCCATACGAAGATTCGAGAACTCACCACGAAAGAAGAGCAGGAGAAAGCGTTGAAGGAGACGATTATCCGCGTAAAATACAACAGCATCGAGTTTGCTACAAAGATGTTGAACCCTACGGATATTGTGGGGCTGCAGAGACTGATGGAGGCAAAGAAATCTCTTCAGGACTTGCAAAAAATGCATATTTCTATTGATTAAGGATAAAATATAAACAAGCTATGAGAGGATGGACACTACATGGAAGAAAGAGCTATAAAATTTGAGGAAAAATTGAAAAATCTGGTTGCTTTAGGGAAGAAGAAGAAAAGTATTCTTGAGATACAGGAGATCAATGAAGTTTTCTCAGATATGGAGCTGGAAGCAGAACAGATGGAAAAAATATTCGAGTATTTGGAATCGCAGAATATTGATGTACTCAGAATCAGTCCGGACACGGATGATGCAGATGATGTGGAGATTTTGTTGACGGATGAAGATGAAGTTGACATGGAAAAGATTGATTTGTCTGTGCCGGATGGAATCAGCATCGAAGATCCGGTGCGTATGTATCTGAAAGAAATCGGTAAAGTGCCATTGTTGAGTGCAGAGGAAGAAATTGAACTGGCGAAACGGATGGCAGAAGGTGATGAAGATGCGAAAAAGAGGCTTGCAGAGGCAAATCTTCGTCTTGTTGTCAGCATTGCGAAACGCTATGTGGGACGTGGAATGTTATTTCTTGACTTGATTCAGGAAGGAAATTTGGGATTGATCAAAGCGGTTGAAAAGTTTGATTATCAGAAAGGATTCAAATTCAGTACGTATGCGACATGGTGGATCAGACAGGCAATTACGAGAGCGATTGCAGATCAGGCGAGAACCATTCGTATTCCGGTTCATATGGTGGAGACAATTAACAAATTGATTCGCGTATCAAGACAGCTGCTGCAGGAATTGGGGCGTGAGCCGTTGCCGGAGGAGATTGCAGAAGAACTGGACATGCCAGTGGAAAGAGTACGCGAGATTTTGAAGATTTCTCAGGAACCTGTATCTTTGGAAACACCGATCGGTGAAGAAGAGGACAGTCATTTGGGAGATTTTATACAGGATGACAATGTTCCGGTACCGGCTGAGGCAGCAGCGGCAACGTTGTTGAAAGAGCAATTGGGAGAAGTGTTGGATACGTTGACTGACAGAGAACAGAAAGTATTGCGTCTTCGTTTCGGTATGAACGATGGACGTGCACGTACATTGGAAGAAGTAGGAAAAGAATTTGACGTCACTCGTGAAAGAATCCGTCAGATTGAGGCGAAAGCGCTTAGAAAACTCCGTCATCCAAGCAGAAGCCGCAAACTTCGTGATTATTTGGATTAGGGTATTTGTATGGAGCTATCAAAGAGATTACAGGCAGTTGCAGATCTTGTGAGCAGTGGAGTGACAGTCGCGGATGTCGGAACAGACCATGGTTATATTCCAATCTATCTGGTAGAGTCTGGAAAAAATAAATGCGCGATTGCGATGGATATCAATCGGGGGCCTTTGGATCGTGCAGAAGCACATATTCGGATGCATGGTCTGGGGGAGCAGATTAAGACTAGACTTTCAGACGGGGTTAAAAAACTACAGATAGGAGAATGTGACTGTGTCATTGTCGCCGGAATGGGTGGTGGTCTTGTCATAAAGATCATGGAAGATGGAGAAGAGATTTTCAGAAATCTGACGGAATTCATTCTGCAGCCACAGTCTGAAATTGCAAAGGTGCGCCAGTATCTGTGTGAACATAATTACCGCATTATAGCAGAAGATATGGTTTTGGAGGATGGAAAATTTTATCCGATGATGAAGGTGGCAAACGGGTCTGCTGAGGAATACAGTACATTAGAACTGCGGTATGGGAAGTTGTTGCTCAGAGAAAAACATCCTGTTTTAAAATTGTTTTTAGAAAAGGAAGAAAAGACAAAAGAGCAAATTTGCAGACAGCTAAGGAAGGAAGAAGGAATACATATTGCATCCCGGATAGCGGAACTTGAAAATGAGACAGCACAGACAAAAGAGGCGCTTGGAATTTATTAAGAGAGGGAAACATATGCTTTGTAGAGAGATAATTGATGTGATTGAAGGTACATATCCAAAAGAGGCAGCGTTGGCTTGGGATAACGTCGGACTTTTGGTGGGACGCACTGAAAAAGAAGTAAAGCGTATTTATGTGGCGTTGGATGCGACCGATGAGATTATTGAGGCGGCGATAAGGGGAAATGCAGATATGCTTGTCACGCATCATCCACTTATTTTTTCGCCGTTGAAAACGGTTACGGATGAGCATTTTATCAGCAATCGCGTTGTGAAATTGTTACAGCATGACATATCATATTATGCAATGCACACGAATTACGATGTTCTTGGCATGGCGGAACTGTCGGGAAAAATGATGGAACTTGTGCAGGCGGAGCCTTTGGAGGTAACGATTCCGGAAAATAATCAGGGGATTGGAAGAGTAGGGATTTTAAAACATGAGATGACTTTGGGTGAGTGCTGTGAACTGGTAAAAGAGAAGTTTCATCTGCCTGATGTAAAGGTATTTGGTGATATAGAAAGGAAAGTGACACGTGCAGCAATTTCTCCGGGGTCGGGTAAGAGTATGATTGACACTGCACTTCAGACGGGAGCAGAGGTACTTGTGACTGGAGATATTGGACATCATGAGGGAATTGACGCAGTTGCAAGAGGACTTGACATAATAGATGCAGGGCACTATGGATTGGAGCATATTTTCATAGAAGATATGGCGATGTTTTTAGAGAGTCATCTGTCGTGCGTTAAGATAGAAAAAGCAGAGATTGTACAGCCGTTTCAGACAGTATAGCTGTAAGAAAGGAGTAGCACATGGATAGAAAGGTATATCAGGTAAAAGTAGGGAATGAAGTAAAGCAGTATGAGGAAGGGACGACTTTTGCGAAAATTGCAAAGGAATACCAAAAACAATATGAAAATGAGATTGTCTTAGTGTTTGAAGATAAAAAGCTTCAGGAGTTAAGAAAAGGAGTCACAAAAGACTGTACTTTACGATTTGTTACGACGGGGGATTCCGTGGGAAACCAGACATATCGAAGAAGCATGTGTTTGATGCTTGTAAAAGCAATCTATGATGTCTGTGAACATAAAGATATTTGGAAGGTACGTATTCATTTTTCTTTGAGCAAGGGTTATTATTGCACGATCGAAGGGGATGTCGCAGTAGATCAGCGTTTCCTTGACAAGGTGAAGAGCCGCATGTTAGAGATGGTTGCGGAAAAGATGCCGATTGACAAACGTACGATTCATACGGATGAGGCAATTGCTTTATTCCACAAACATGGAATGCATGACAAAGAAAGACTTTTTGAATACCGAAGAGTGTCAAAAGTCAATATTTATAGTATGAATGAGTTTGAGGACTATTATTATGGATATATGGTGCCGGATGCATCGTACCTGCCATACTTTGAACTGCATCTGTATGATGAAGGCTTTGTAATTCAGATGCCGGAAAAAGATGCGCCGACAGTCGTTCCGTCTTTCAGACCACAGCATAAATTATTTCAGGTTCTGAAAGAATCGACCAAGTGGGGAGACATACAAAATATTGAGACAGTAGGCGCGCTGAATGACAAGATTACTAATGGGGATATTCAGGATATGATCCTTGTGCAGGAAGCGATGCAGGAGAAGAAGATTGCGGAGATAGCGGAGATGATTGCAAATAAATCAGACATCAAATTTGTGCTGATCGCAGGGCCGTCTTCTTCAGGAAAAACAACCTTTTCGCATCGGCTTTCGATTCAGCTGCGGGCGAACGGACTTGTTCCGCATCCAATCGCCGTAGACAATTATTTTGTTGAACGGGAAAAGACTCCGAAAGACAAAGATGGCAATTATAACTTTGAATGTTTGGAAGCGATTGATGTGGAATTGTTCAATCAGGATATGTTAGATCTTTTGTCAGGAAAAGAAGTGGCGCTCCCTACATTTAATTTTAAAACAGGAAAAAGAGAATATTCCGGCGAGACTAAAAAGCTTGGGGAACAGGATGTGCTTGTGATTGAGGGGATTCATTGTCTGAATGATGCCATGACGTATAAACTCTCCAAAGAAAATAAGTTTAAGATTTATATCAGTGCATTGACACAGTTGAATATCGATGAACACAATCGCATTCCGACAACGGATGGGCGCCTGATACGGCGCATGGTCAGAGATGCAAGAACCCGTGGCGCTTCTGCAAAACAGACAATCGCGATGTGGCCTTCCGTGAGAAAAGGGGAGGAAGAGAATATTTTTCCTTATCAGGAGGATGCAGATGTAATGTTTAATTCTGCGCTCATTTATGAGTTGGCAGTGTTGAAATTATATGCGGAACCGATTTTGTTTGGAATTGAGAAAGACTGCGAGGAATATGTGGAAGCGAAACGTCTGTTGAAGTTTTTGGACTATTTTATTGGTGTGGGAAGTGAAAATATTCCGGCGAATTCTCTTTTGCGGGAATTTGTTGGTGGAGGATGTTTTAACGTATAAAAATATAAGAAATATAGTTGGGAGACAGTCAATTGACTGTCTCCTGATTTGTATTATTGAAAAAAATTGCCATATCATCGGGAAGAGGAGAGGAGAATGTCAGCGGTTCTTTGGTGATTGGATGTTCGAATGACAGACAGTGAGAATGCAGCGCCTGACGTTTGATGACGTGGTAGTTGGGATTGTATAAGAAATCACCGGGAAGCGGATGACCAATGTGTTTCATATGTACGCGTATCTGGTGGGTACGTCCGGTCTTTAATGTCAGGGATACAAGCGAATATCCGTTTTTATAGCAAAGACGTTTGTAATGAGTGCGGGCATAGTCACCTTGTTCATAGTCAACCTGACGCTCGATAGTGGAACCGTCTACTCTTCCGATTGGTGCATCAATGACGCCGGATGAAGGGGTCTTGCCTTCCGCAACTGCGAGATATTCCCGATGGATTTTTCGGTTTTTTACCATGTCCGAGAGGAGGGAGGCGCTATACATATGTTTTGCGAGAATTAAAAGTCCGGTTGTATCACGATCTAAGCGGTTGATACAGCGGTAAGTGAAAGGCTCCCCCTTTTGTGCATAATAGTAAGCGACTGCATTGGCAAGCGTGTTGTCGTAATTGCCCTGTGAAGGGTGGATCGGCATATCTGCCGGTTTATTTATAACCATCAAATCTTCATCTTCATAGACGATATGAAGTGGAAGAGGCGACGCAACGATATTTTCAGAAGAAGTCTTTTCTTCTAATGTGATGGTTAAAATATCATCTGTGTGCAGGATATCACGGACTCTTGCCCATGCTTTGTTTAATAAAATTCCATTCTCTGTGCGTTTTAAATGTGTGATCACCTGACTGGAATACCCTGATTCCTTTAGAAAAGAAATCAGGGTACAATTGTTGTATTTAGCCGAGATGGTATAGGAAAAAATTCGTTTCATAAAAACTCTCTTTCTGCCTCAAAAGAAGCTATTGGGATTTGATTTCGCGCCAAAGCTTATTATAAATGGCATCGTTTTTATCTCCCAGGAACTGAAAGGTCTCGCAGCGTTCCAGTTCGCTTGCATCAGGAAATGCGATTTTGCTGTTTCGGATAGCCGGATCTTCGATCAGTTCTCGAGCAGCGGTGTTTGGTGTGGAATAGGTAATATAATCAAAATTCATTTTGGCGATGTCCGGTCGACATAAAAAGTTGATGAAAGCTTCTGCATTTTCTTTGTGCTTAGCATTTTTTGGAATTACCCAGGAGTCGATCCAAACATTGGAACCCTCCTTTGGAATGACATATTCCAAATTTGGATTTTCCAGTTGTGTATAAATTGCTTCGCCGGAATAAATTACTCCGATAGCCGCTTCGTTTCCGATCATTTTGTCTCGAACCTGATCGATTACATAAGCCTGCACGAGTGGTTTCTGTTCGATCAGAAGTTCTTTTGCCTCCTCTAATTCGTCGAGATCTGTCGAATTTAAAGAGTGCCCTTTATATTTAAGAGCTACAGCAAAGGCGTCACGGACGCTGTCCTGCATTAAAATGTTATCTATATATTTTTCATCCCACAGAACGCTCCAACTGTCGATTGGCTCATCAACCATTGTTTTATTGTAGAGAATTCCAACAGTTCCCCAGCAATAAGGCACCGAATATTTATTTTCGGAGTCAAACTGTCTGGATTGCTTGAAATATTCTTGACCAATGTTTTTGACGTTCGGAATGTTATCAAAGTTCAGTTCTGCTAGAAGATCATTTTCAATCATACGTTGGATCATATAGTCAGATGGGCATACCACATCGTATGCGATAGCGCCGGACTGTACTTTGGGGTACATGATCTCATTTGTCTCAAATTCTTCATATACGACATTGATCCCGGTCTCTTTTTCAAACAGAGTGATAACTTCCGGATCGAGATATTCTCCCCAGTTATAGACGATGACCTGATTGGTTCCGCTTAAATCTTCTTTGGAACTATAGAAAATTCCACCGGCAATGACCACGACTGCCATAATCGCCGGAACAACTTTGCGAAGTACAAAGTGAACGGCTTTCTGAGATTTTTTCACATTCAGTGTTTTGTCGGTGCTGCCTTTTTTGTTTGGTGATACGTTGATCAGAATCAGCAGAATCAGCACGGACACAAACAACAAAGTGGAAAGTGCATACATTTCCGGTTTGATTCCTTTGCGGACTTCACTGTAAATCTTGGTTGATAACGTATCGACACCCGGACCTTTTGTAAAGTGGGTGATGACAAAATCGTCCAAAGACATGGTAAATGTCAGCAAAAATCCTGAGAACACGCCCGGCAGAATATCCGGAAATACAACTTTAAAAAAGGCGTAAATCGGAGATGCGCCGAGGTCGAGTGCGGCTTCATAAGTGCTGCGTTTGGTTTGTTTGAGCTTTGGCATAACACTCAAAATGACGTATGGAATATTAAACGTTATGTGTGCGATCAGCACAGTTGCAAATCCCAGTGAAAAATTAATACCCAGATATTTTAAGCCGGATCCGACAGCGATAAATAAAAGCATCAATGAGATACCGGTCACGATATCTGCATTTAACATCGGAATATTGGTGATTCCCATTGCAATCGTGCGGGATTTTCTCTTCATTCCCTGAATGCCGATCGCAGCGGCAGTGCCGATCAGGGTTGCAATAAGAGCAGATAACAGTGCGATGACAAGCGTTGTATAAAGAGCGCTCATAATCTGCTCGTTTTGGAAAAGGGAAATATACCATTTTCCGGTAAAGCCTCCCCATTTTGCACGTGTCTTTGAGTTGTTAAAGGACAAAACAACAAGTGTCACGATTGGGGCGTATAACAAAAAGATGATTAGTGATAAGTAAATATTTTGTAATGTCTTTTTCATTAGAATGCGGTTCCCTCCCCATCTTTATCGTATTTGGCAATCAGTGCCATACTTGCGATAATGAATATCATCAGCACAAGTGAAAGCCCGGAACCGACGTTCCAGTTACTGCTCTGCTTAAATTCCTGCTCGATGACATTTCCGATCAACAGAATCTTGCTTCCGCCGAGCAAATCCGAGATAACAAAGGTAGTGAGAGCAGGCACAAATACCATCGTAATCCCACTGATGATCCCAGGAGTAGTAAGCGGCAGTATGATTTTCAAAAAAGTCTGTACATTGTTTGCGCCTAGATCTTTTGCCGCAGAAATGACATCTTTGTCAATTTTTACAATGACATTATAAATTGGAAGCACCATAAACGGCAAAAAATTATATACCATACCAAGAATGATCGCAGAAGGCGTATTGATCATGGACTGTGTCGGCAGATGTAAAAAAGACAATACGCTGTTGATAACTCCGTTTTTCTCAAGCAATGTCTGCCATGCAAGGGTACGAAGCAGGAAATTCATCCACATCGGGAGGATGAAGATCAAGACGATAAAACTTGTTTGATTCATGCTTTTTGAAGCGAGTATCATAGCAAGCGGATACGCCAGGATCAGACAGATCGCAGTGCTGACAAGCGACAGCAGAAGCGCCAGACCAAGTGCTTTTAAATTTTCCGGAGTCGTTATTTTTGCAAGATTCAGTAAGGTGAATTCTTTCTTTTCATTTGTCAGACCATAATAAAGTATCATAAACAATGGAATGATAATGAATGAGACAGCCCAGAATAAGTAAGGTCCTGCCAAAAGTTTTTTCTTATTCTTCAATGATAACAGCCTCCTCATCTTCGGATTCTGGTTTTTTCATAATCTGGATATCGAACGGATCCACTTTAATGCCGACCGGTGTTCCGACAGGAACCATATCTGTACTGTGCACCAGCCATTCGAAATTATTTGCAGTGACTTCCATCTCATAATGGACACCTTTGAAAATCAAATGTGTGACAATTCCTTCCAAAATACCTTCTTCGGGCTTGACTAAATCAATATCTTCCGGACGGATGACCGCATCTACCGGTTTATTTTTTCCAAACCCAGTATCCACGCATGGAAAATTCACGCCGAGAATTTTTACCAGTTTATCTTCAACCATGATTGCAGGGAGAATATTACTTTCACCAATAAAATCTGCAACAAATGCATTTTCTGGCTCGTTGTAGATGTCTTCCGGTGTCCCGATCTGTTGGATGTAACCCTGATTCATGACGACAATAGTGTCAGACATCGTAAGCGCCTCTTCCTGATCATGTGTGACATAGACAAATGTTATGCCGAGTTCGTTCTTTAAGCGGATCAACTCATACTGCATATCCTGGCGAAGTTTTAAATCCAGTGCGCCTAAAGGCTCATCCAACAGTAATACTTTCGGTTCGTTTACAATTGCCCGTGCAATGGCAATTCGCTGCTGCTGACCTCCGCTTAGAGAATCCGGAGTTCGATTTTCAAATCCATCTAAATTTACAAGTTTTAATGCATACTTGATTTTATCGTTGATATAAGCTTTTGATTTGCCTTTGATTTTCAATCCAAATGCAATATTATCAGCAATAGACATATGGGAAAACAATGCGTATTTTTGAAATACCGTATTAAGCTGGCGTTTATTTGGGGCAAGGTTGGTGATATCTTTTCCGTCAAAAATAATTTTCCCGTTGTCCGGAGTCTCAAATCCTCCCAGAATACGGAGCAGTGTAGTCTTTCCGCAGCCGCTTGGTCCCAACAGTGTTAAAAATTTGTTTTCATTAATATATAGATTCAAATCGTCCAACACAAGGTTGTCTCCGTACGATTTTGAAATGTGTGAAATGTCAATTAATTTTCTCGCCATATAAAATCCTCCTTGTATTAAAAACTCGGTGGGGTTGTCACCCATATAATCTTTGCACCGTTTGTTTTGTTTGCTGTTATATAATGTTCCGAATGGGGAATAAAGTAAAAAGATTCCCCTTTTTTGGCAGTGTGTACTTTCCTGCCTACATGGATCTGAATACTTCCATGCAGAACATAACCGAATTCTTCCCCTTCGTGGGGGACGTCTAAGTAAGTGGAGCCTCCGGCTTCCAATGTAAGCAGGATTGGTTCCATCATATTCTTTTGAGCGTTTGGAATGATCCATTCAATGGTGTTGCGAAGTTCTGTGTCCTTTTTTACAAAAAAATCATCTTTGCGAAAGACGATCTGTTCATCGGACTCTTCGGCAAAGAATTCGGTCAGATTTGTACCGAGGCACTGAAGAATATCAATTAAAGTTGCGATAGAAGGGGAAGTCAGATTTCGCTCTAACTGTGAGATGAATCCCTTCGACAGTTCTGCTCGATTAGCTAATTCTTCCTGTGTCAAATTTTTTTCGATTCGAAGTTCTTTGATCTTATTTCCGATATTCATAAAGTAATCCTTTCTAATCTGCAACAGAGTAGTAGAGTGCGCCTGTAAAAGTAAAAATAAACAAAAAGTTTAGTATTTCTTAACTGAAGGCACACAAATATTATTATACATGAATTGGAGAAAAAAGCAATTGTTGTTCGTGAAATGTAACAATTTTATTAAGTATTATTAATGATTTTGTACTGTACTTTTCCATATGTTCGTATTATAATATCAACATATGGATTAAGGATAAGAGGAGTTATACTAAATGAGCGATAAAGAACGACAAAAAGAAGAAAGATCATCAGACGAGATCGTAGAAGAAACTATGAAAGAAATCATGGAAAGCATTGCTGACTCAGAGGACGAAGAGACGCCAAAAGCTTCGGAATCAGAGGAGACTGCCGAGTCGAAAGAAGAGGAAGAATCAGAGGAAGAGACGGAGAGTGAGATTTTCTTCTTGAATGATGACACAAGCTTCGATAAGGAAGTCAAAAACCATGGGAAAAAGCATGGAAAAAAGAAACGTGGCAGAATCATTATCGCAGGCATCTTAGGAGCAATAGGTCTTATTTATTTGGGATTTTCCCTCTTTTTTATCAACCATTTTTACTTTGAAACAAAGATCAATGATGTCAGTTTTTCAGGAAAGACTGTGAAAGACGTAGAAAACTATATGAAGAAACAGGTGAGTGATTATACGCTGACATTAAAAGAAAGAGATGGAAAGACCGAGACCATTCAGGGAAGTGCGATTGATCTGCAATACAAGAATGGAAAAGGTGTCGAAGAAGTAAAGGAGAATCAGAATCCATTTTTATGGTTTACGGCATTTTTTGGAAATGACAGCGCACAGGCAACGGTGGAAGTAAGCTACAATGAAGACAAGCTGAACCAGGCAATGGCATCTCTGGACTGTTTGAAAGAAGAGAACCAGACAGCGCCGGTTTCGGCACAGCCGGTTTTTAACGGGGAGCAGTTTGAGATTCAGGCTGAGACGCTTGGAACGCAGATTGATCAGGAAACATTTTCAAAAGTTTTACATGATTATGTAGGACAATTTAGAGCAACATTAGATTTGGACAAAGAGAAGTGCTATGTGGCACCGAAGTTCACTACGGAATCAAAAGAAGTTATTTCTGCAAAAGACAGCATGAATAGTTATTTGAACGCTTCTGTTACATATACGGTAGAACCGAAAACAGTTGTAGATAAATCTCTGATCTCACAGTGGATGACGGTAGATGAGAATATGAATGTCACATTCTCGGAAGATGCGATGAGAGCGTACATTGATGAACTGTGCAATCAGTATAATACGGTTGGAAAAGTCAGAACGATTACAACGCCGACGGGAAAGACTGCAGAGGTGTCCGGCGGAGGATATGGCTGGGAGATTGATAAAGACGCGGAATACGAGACTTTGGTGAATAATATCAAGTCCGGTGAAGCGGTAGAAAGAGAGCCGGTGTATTCGCAGACAGCGGCATCACATGGAGCACAAGATTTTGGAACGACATATTTGGAAGTAGATTTGACGACACAACATATGTGGTATATCGTGGATGGAACTGTGAAGCTTGAGACGGATGTAGTGACCGGAATCCCAGTGCCGGAACGTGTGACGCCACAGGGTACATATACTATTTTGGAGAAGATGAGAAATAAAACACTTCGCGGTGACAAAAAACCGGATGGAACTTATGAATATGAGACACCGGTAGAGTACTGGATGCGAGTTACATGGACGGGAATTGGGTTCCATGATGCCAAATGGCAGACAGCGTTTGGCGGTGAGATTTATAAGACGAGAAAAGGTTCTCACGGCTGTATCAATATGCCGCCGGCTTTGGCAGGACAATTGTATGATATGCTTCAAGTGGGGTGTCCGGTCGTGATTCATTATTAAAAGTAAAGAGGTAAAGACATGTATAAATTATTAAAACGAGATGGACTCGCAAAACGAGGCGAGTTCCATACAGTGCACGGGGTCATTCAGACCCCTGTATTTATGAATGTAGGAACTGCGGCGGCAATCAAAGGCGCCGTATCTACAGAAGATTTACAAGGAATTAAGACGCAGGTAGAGTTATCCAATACGTATCATCTGCATGTGAGACCCGGAGATCAAGTGGTGAAAAAGTTAGGCGGTCTTCATAAATTTATGGTATGGGATAAGCCGATTCTGACAGATTCCGGTGGGTTCCAGGTGTTTTCGCTTGCGGGACTTCGTAAGATTAAAGAAGAAGGTGTGTACTTTAACTCTCACATTGATGGCAAAAAAATCTTTATGGGACCGGAGGAAAGTATGCAGATTCAGTCCAATCTGGCTTCTACGATTGCAATGGCATTTGATGAGTGCCCATCCAGTGTGGCGACAAGAGAATATATTCAGAACTCAGTGGAACGTACAACAAGATGGCTTGCAAGATGCAAAGCCGAGATGGCAAGATTGAATACGCTTCCGGATACGATCAACCAGCACCAGATGCTATTTGGAATTAATCAAGGCGGAATTTATGAAGATATTCGTATTGAACATGCGAAAGAGATTGCAAAGATGGATTTGGATGGATACGCAGTCGGAGGGCTTGCGGTAGGAGAATCCCATGAGGAGATGTATCGCATTTTGGAGGCGGTTGTGCCGTATCTTCCGATTGAGAAACCTACGTATCTGATGGGTGTAGGGACTCCGGCAAATATTTTGGAAGCGGTTGACAGGGGTGTTGACTTTTTTGACTGTGTATATCCGAGCCGAAACGGAAGACATGGACATGTATATACAAATCAGGGGAAATTAAACTTGTTCAATGCAAAATATGAGCTGGATGACGCGCCGATTGAAGAGGGCTGCCAGTGTCCTGCATGCCGCACATACAGCAGAGCGTACATCAGACATCTTTTGAAAGCAAAAGAGATGCTTGGAATGAGACTCTGTGTGTTGCATAATTTGTATTTCTATAACAATATGATGGAAGAGATCAGAGCTGCGATTGAAGCAGGACGCTATAAAGAATACAAAAGAGAAAAACTTGCAGGAATGGGAATTCAGGAAGTATAAAAAAATTATGAAATCTAAAAAAACACTTGATGTATGTCTATAGATTGTGTATGATGGTCATAGTGTTTAAAAATAGTAGGAGGAAATAAGATGAATAATCCAATATTTTTGCTTATTTTTTATGCAGTAATTCTTGGGGGATTTTGGTTCTTACTGATGCGTCCGCAAAAGAAAGAACAGAAGAGAATACAGTTGATGTTATCTGAACTGGCAGTAGGTGATACTGTGTTGACAACAAGTGGATTCTACGGAGTAATCATTGATATTACAGACGAGGATGTAATTGTAGAGTTTGGTAATAACAAGAACTGCCGTATTCCGATGCAGAAAGCAGCGATTACGCAGGTAGAAAAAGCAAATACAGAAGAATAAGTGAATGTAAAGGGAAGGCTTAGCCTTCTCTTTTTTTGGCCTTAAAACAGAGTATACTCTAAAAAAATACACTTTTCCGTATTAAAGGGTTGAAACGTGAATAAAAATACGATATGATTAGACCTATAAACTTTTGCAAGAGAAGGGAAGAGATATATGGAATTGAAAGTTGGAATTATCAAAGGGGATGGGATTGGTCCTGAAATTGTAGAAGAGGCAATGAAAGTATTAGATAAGGTCGGAGAAGTGTACGGCCATACATACAGATATAAAGAGTTATTGCTTGGAGGCGCCTCGATTGATGTACATGGGATACCATTGACAGATGAGACTGTAGCGGAAGCAAAATCATGTGACGCTGTTTTGATGGGCTCTATCGGAGGAGATGCAAAAGTTTCACCGTGGTATCAGTTGGAACCAAACAGACGCCCGGAGGCAGGACTTTTAAAGATTCGAAAAGAATTGAATCTCTTTGCAAACTTAAGACCGGCAGTGCTGTATGATGAATTGAAAGGAGCATGCCCGTTAAAAGAAGAGATTACCGAAGGTGGATTTGATATGATGATCATGCGAGAACTAACGGGTGGATTGTATTTTGGAAATCGAAAGACGGAAGAGATAGATGGTGTTATGACCGCATGTGACGAACTTACCTACAATGAGAATGAGATTCGAAGAATTGCAAAGAGAGCATTTGAGATCGCGATGAAACGAAGAAAAAAAGTGATCAGTGTGGATAAAGCGAATGTCCTTGATTCTTCCAGATTATGGAGAAAGATTGTTGAGGAGATTGCAAAAGAATATCCAGAAGTTGCTTTGGAACATATGCTTGTCGACAACTGTGCGATGCAGCTTGTAAAAGATCCAAAGCAGTTTGATGTGATTTTGACAGAAAACATGTTTGGAGACATTTTGTCCGATGAGGCAAGCATGGTGACAGGTTCAATCGGAATGCTTGCCTCGGCAAGTTTGAACGATACAAAATTCGGTCTATATGAGCCAAGCGGCGGTTCGGCACCGGATATTGCAGGCAAAGGAATTGCTAATCCGATTGCCACAATACTGTCTGCGGCGATGATGTTAAGATTTTCATTTGACTTAGATAAAGAGGCGGATGCAATTGAGAAAGCAGTCAGTCAGGTATTAAAAGATGGGTACCGTACCATCGATATCATGTCAGAAGGAAAAGAACAGGTTGGCACTGCGAAAATCGGTGATCTGATCTGTGAAAGAATTGCGTAACGAAGGGAGAGACAGATATGAGAAGTGATACAGTAATAAAAGGAATGCAGCAGGCACCGCACCGTTCGTTGTTCAATGCATTAGGATATACAGAAGAAGAGTTGGAAAAACCGTTAGTGGGAATCGTGTGTTCTTACAATGAGATTGTGCCGGGGCATATGAATCTTGACAAGATTGCCAATGCGGTAAAAATGGGTGTGGCAATGGCTGGTGGAACGCCTGTTATGTTTCCGGCAATTGCAGTCTGTGACGGAATTGCAATGGGGCATATCGGTATGAAATATTCTCTTGTCACAAGAGACCTGATCGCAGATTCCACGGAAGCGATGGCTATGGCACATCAGTTTGATGCGCTTGTCATGATTCCGAACTGTGATAAAAATGTACCGGGACTTTTGATGGCAGCAGCAAGAATCAATGTGCCGACGATTTTTGTGAGCGGAGGTCCGATGCTTGCGGGGAGAGTGAAGGGATGCAAGACAAGCCTTTCGAGTATGTTTGAGGCAGTTGGTTCCTATGCGGCGGGAACGATGACTGCAGAAGATGTACAGGAATTTGAGAGCAAAGCATGTCCGACTTGTGGTTCCTGCTCCGGTATGTACACGGCAAACAGTATGAACTGTCTGACGGAAGTGCTTGGTATGGGATTGAAAGGAAATGGAACGATTCCGGCGGTGTATTCCGAACGAATCCGCCTTGCAAAACACGCAGGAATGAAAGTGATGGAGCTGTGGGAGAAAAATATCAGGCCAAGAGATATTATGACAGAAAAGGCGATTTTGAATGCACTTACTGTGGATATGGCGCTGGGCTGTTCGACAAACAGTATGTTACATCTTCCGGCGATTGCACATGAGATTGGAATGGATTTTGATATCACATTTGCAAATGAGATCAGTGCAAAGACCCCGAACCTCTGTCATCTCGCACCGGCAGGACACACGTATATGGAAGACCTGAACGAGGCAGGCGGTGTGTATGCAGTGATGAATGAGTTAAATAAAAAGAATCTTTTATATACAGAGTGCATGACCGTAACTGGAAAAACAGTTGGTGAGAACATTGAGGGCTGTGTCAACAAAGATCCGGATGTCATAAGACCAATTGAAAATCCATACAGTGAAACAGGTGGTCTTGCAGTGCTCACAGGAAACCTTGCACCACATGGCGGCGTTGTAAAACGTTCGGCGGTTGTGGAAGAGATGATGGTACATGAAGGTCCGGCGAGAGTGTTTGACTGTGAGGAAGATGCGATTGCCGCAATCAAAGGCGGAAAAATTGTCGCAGGTGATGTGGTTGTCATTCGCTATGAGGGACCGAAAGGAGGACCTGGAATGAGGGAGATGCTCAATCCGACATCGGCAATTGCCGGTATGGGACTCGGCTCCAGTGTGGCGTTGATTACGGATGGGCGTTTCAGTGGCGCATCAAGAGGTGCATCCATCGGACACGTGTCTCCGGAAGCAGCAGTGGGAGGTCCAATTGCGTTAGTGGAAGAAGGCGATATCATTAAGATCAATATCCCGGAAAATAAAATAGAGCTGGCTGTTTCGGATGAGCTGCTTGCAAAAAGGAAAGCAGAGTGGAAACCAAGAAAACCAAAGGTTACAACAGGTTATTTGGCAAGATATGCGGCGCTGGTGACATCCGGAAACAGAGGAGCTGTATTAGAAATCCCAAGATAAAGAGAAGGAGAAAGACAGATGCAATTAACAGGAGCAGAAATCGTGATCGAATGTTTGAAAGAGCAGGGAGTGGATACTGTATTTGGGTATCCGGGAGGTGCGATTTTAAATGTATACGATGCGTTATATAAACATAGCGATGAGATTTGTCATATATTGACTTCCCACGAACAGGGAGCTGCACATGCAGCAGACGGATATGCAAGAGCAACCGGGAAAGTAGGTGTCTGCCTTGCAACAAGTGGACCGGGAGCCACGAATCTTGTGACCGGGATTGCGACGGCGTATATGGATTCCATTCCAGTAGTGGCGATTACCTGTAACGTAGGTGTTTCCCTGCTTGGAAAAGATAGTTTTCAGGAAATAGATATCGCAGGCATTACAATGCCGATTACAAAGCACAATTATATCGTCAAAGATGTCGATAAATTGGCGGATACGATTCGAAAAGCGTTTTTGATTGCAAGGACAGGAAGACCGGGACCAGTTCTGATCGATATTCCGAAAGATGTGACTGCAAATCTGAGTGAATATCAAAAAGTAGAAATTGACGTCACAGATATTCAGAGAAAGAAAATCGATGAAGACGAGATTGAAACAGCGGTGAAAATGATTCAGAGAGCCAAGAAACCATATATTTTTGTGGGTGGCGGAGCAGTTTTGTCAGGGGCAAGTGAGTCTTTAGTGGAATTTGCACATAAAATTGATGCGCCTGTGGCGGATTCTCTGATGGGAAAAGGAGCATTTCCGGGAACAGATGAGCTGTATTCTGGAATGCTTGGAATGCATGGAACGAAAGCGTCAAATTTTGGAGTGAGCCAATGTGACCTTTTGGTCGTGGTCGGTGCAAGGTTCAGTGACCGTGTGACTGGAAATGCAAAGAAATTTGCACATCATGCGAAAATTCTGCAAATTGATATTGATCCGGCAGAAATAGATAAAAATATTCTCACAGATGCGAGTGTGACCGGAGATATCAAAGAAGTTCTGACAATCCTGAATGAAAAGTTGGAACAGCAAAGTCATGAGGAATGGAAACAGCAGATTGAGGAATATAAAGAGAAACATCCTCTGACGTATCATCCGGAAGGACTTACAGGACCGTATATTGTGGAAGAAATATACAGACAGACTAACGGAGACGCAATCATTACAACAGAAGTCGGACAGCATCAGATGTGGGCTGCACAATTTTATAAATACACAAAACCGAGAACGCTTTTAACTTCGGGAGGTCTTGGGACAATGGGCTATGGACTTGGCGCTTCGCTCGGAGCAAAGATGGGGATGCCGGACAAGACCGTGGTCAATATTGCCGGAGATGGATGTTTCCGAATGAATATGAATGAGATTGCAACAGCGGCAAGATACAATATTCCAATCATTCAAGTCGTGGTAAATAACCATGTACTTGGCATGGTGCGTCAGTGGCAGACGCTGTTTTATGAAAAGCGTTATTCTGCAACCGTGTTAAATGATGCGGTAGACTTTGTAAAATTGGCAGAAGCAATGGGGGCGGTCGGAATACGTGCGGCGACACGGGAAGAGTTTCAAAAAGCTTTCCAGGAGGCGCTAGCTATGGGGAGACCGGTTGTGATTGACTGCCAGATCGACAGTGATGAAAAAGTATGGCCGATGGTTGCACCAGGGGCTGCGATCAGCGAGGCATTTAGTGAAGAGGATTTAGAAAAATAAAAATGAAGTGGAGGAATAAACAATGAGCAGAGTGTATAATTTTTCAGCAGGACCGGCAGTATTGCCAGAAAGTGTTCTAAAATCAGCAGCAGAAGAGATGTTAGATTACAAGGGATGCGGAATGTCGGTTATGGAGATGAGTCATAGATCGAAAGCATTTGAGGAGATTATCAAAACGGCGGAGTCGGATTTAAGAGAGCTCATGCATATTCCGGATAACTATAAAGTGCTGTTTTTGCAGGGAGGAGCGTCACAGCAGTTTGCGATGATTCCGATGAACTTGATGAAAAACAAGGTGGCGGACTACATTGTGACTGGACAATGGGCAAAAAAAGCATACCAGGAAGCAGCAAAATATGGTAAGGTCAATAAAATTGCTTCTTCAGAAGATAAAACATTTTCTTACATACCAGATTGTTCAGATCTTCCAATCTCAGAAGATGCAGACTATGTGTATATTTGTGAAAATAATACGATTTATGGAACCAAATTTAAGGAACTGCCAAATACAAAAGGAAAGACACTTGTAGCCGATGTATCATCCTGCTTTTTATCAGAACCGGTAGATGTCAGCAAATATGGAATTATTTATGGTGGTGTACAAAAGAATATCGGACCTGCAGGTGTAGTTATTGTGATTATCCGCGAAGATTTGATTACAGAAGATGTGCTCCCGGGAACACCTACGATACTCACATATAAGACACATGCTGATGCAGATTCTCTTTACAACACTCCGCCTGCTTATGGAATTTATATCTGTGGAAAAGTATTTCAGTGGCTGAAAGAGATGGGTGGTCTGGAAGCGATGAAAGAGAGAAATGAAAGAAAAGCAAAGATTCTTTACGATTTTCTTGATCAAAGTAAATTGTTCAAAGGAACAGTGGAAAAGAAAGATCGCTCTCTTATGAATGTGCCGTTTGTTACAGGAAGTGACGAGTTAGATGCAAAATTTGTAAAAGAAGCAAAGGCGGCAGGACTTGAGAATTTAAAAGGTCACAGAAGTGTTGGAGGTATGAGAGCAAGTATCTATAATGCGATGCCGGAAGAAGGCGTTCAGGCACTGGTGGACTTTATGAAAAAATTTGAGGAGGAGAATCTGTAGATATGTATAAATTTCATTGTTTAAATCCAATTGCAGAAGTAGGCTTAAACCAGTTTACAGGCGAGTATGAAGCTGAAGGAAAGTTAGAAGGTGTAGACGCAGTGCTTGTGAGAAGCGCTGCAATGCATGAGTTGGAATTTGATAAAGAGTTAAAAGTAATCGCACGTGCAGGAGCAGGCGTGAATAACATTCCGCTTGACAGATGTGCAGAAGAAGGAATTGTTGTATTTAATACACCGGGAGCAAATGCAAATGGTGTAAAGGAACTTGTGATTGCAGGTATGCTGCTCGCATCCAGAGATATTATCGGGGGAATCAACTGGGTGCAGGAGCACGAAGAAGACGGTGATGTGGCAAAACATGCGGAGAAACAAAAAAAGGCATTTGCGGGCTGTGAATTGGAAGGAAAGAAACTTGGAGTGATCGGTCTTGGCGCAATTGGTGTTCTCGTTGCAAACGCAGCGGCTCATCTTGGCATGGATGTATACGGTTATGACCCTTATATTTCGGTAGATGCAGCCTGGAAATTATCAAGAAATATTTATCATGCAAAAACAGTGGATGAATTGTATAAAGAATGTGATTACATTACAATTCATGTTCCGGCACTGGAGAGCACAAAAGGAATGATCAATAAAGATGCGATCAGTTTGATGAAAAAAGATGTGGTTGTATTGAATTTTGCACGAGATGTGCTTGTGAACGAAGAAGATATGATCGACGCACTGGAAAGCGGAAAGGTGAAACGGTATGTCACAGATTTCCCGAATCCATTGGTAGCAGGCGTGAAAGGAACGATTGTGATTCCGCATTTAGGGGCATCTACAGAGGAATCGGAGGATAATTGTGCAAAGATGGCAGTAAAAGAAGTGATGGATTTCCTGGAAAACGGGAATATTAGAAATTCTGTCAACTATCCGAACTGCGATATGGGATACCGTGATGGAAAGACAAGAATCACGATTCTCCATCACAATGTACCGAATATGATTGGTCAGTTCACAACCTTGCTTGCAGAGGCAGGAGTGAATATTTCTGACATGACAAATAAGAGTAAGAAGGAATACGCTTATACGATGATTGATATTGAAGGCGGATTGAACGAAGAGATTAAAGAAAAATTGGGCACGATAAAGGATGTTTTAAGAGTTCGTGTGATTGAATAGGAAAAAGGCTGCAAGTTCAGAGATGGATTTGCAGTCTTCTTTTTTTACAACAAAATTGTAGAAAAATGTAGCAAATATGTAACATTTTTTTAAGGGGTTCTTAAGGGCAGAAACATTGCAATACAAACAGAAGTGGACTATAATAAATTTTGCAAACAAAAGTAGGAGTACGAGTGATATGTTTAGGGTGAGAAAAGGAATAAGGTACAGAAGAAGAAGAAAAAAGATTGCAGTTGGGATCGTATTGGTTACAATATTGCTTATCTTGTTAGGGGGACTGATTTTTAGAATCGCAAAGAGAACGATTCCGGAAGTGATTTTAAAAGTGAAAAATGTGTCTATTCTTCAAGATGAGGAGATTCCGCAGATTCAGGCTGCCGCTTCTTGTAAGGGCGAAAAATACAGTGAGAAAGAACTGGAAAAAGGATATACTGTGAAAGATTTTGTGAAGGATTTGAATGCGGGGAAAGGATATCGGCTAACATATGAGATTGATCAGACAAAAGAAGGAGAGTATCCAATTACCATTTCTTTTGAAAAAGATTTGAAGAAAAAAATAGATAAGAAATGGAGAAAAAAGCTAAAGGTTCAGGTGAAAAACGGCACTTGCCAAGTTAAGAATAAATACGGGACTTGGGAAGATAAAAAATTTAAAAAGTGGGACGGTACCTATGCGGCATCAGAATTTGTTCTTTCAAAAGAGAAGATATATTACATAGATGAGAATGGAGAGATGGTAACAGGATGGAAAGATATCGATAATTTCCGCTATTTTTTCGATGAGAATGGAGAGATGAGTACTGGTTGGAAAGAGACAAAGGAAGGTACTTACTATTTTCAGGAAGATGGGAAGATGAGTGTTGGCTGGCAAAAGATAGGGGAAGATACTTATTACTTTGACAAAGAGGGAAAGATGCTGACAGGAAAGCAGAGAGTATTTCAGTTGGACTGCGTATTTGGCAAAGATGGGAAATTACAGTCAAAGGCGAGCAAGGTGGATCCGGAGAAACCGATGGTTGCGTTGACATTTGATGATGGACCGGGAAAATACACGGATTCTCTTTTGGATAAATTGGAGGAGTATGGTGCAAGGGCTACCTTCTTTATGGTTGGAACGAATGCGGCGAAGTATCCGGATACCATTAAGCGAATGGAAGAGATTGGATGCGAAATTGGTAATCATACGACGAATCATAAAAATCTCGTCAAACTAGATGATGCAAGTGTCAAAGAAGAGATTCAGTCTACAGATGCAGCGATTGCGGCAGCAGTGGGACATGGAGCAAGTCTGTTGCGTCCGCCGTTTGGCTCTTATAACGACAAGGTGAAGAGTTTGGCAGGAAAGCCGGTCATCATGTGGTCTTTAGATACGCTTGACTGGAAGAAAAAGGATGCGGCATTGATTAGAGATTACGTCCTTGAGACGGTCAGTGATGGAGATGTGATTTTGCTTCATGATATACATGACTTTTCCGTAAATGCGGCATTTGAGTTAATCCCAAAACTGATTGAACAAGGATATCAGCTGGTGACAGTGAGTGAGCTTGCAGAAGCAAGAGGAATCTCGCTGGAAAATGGAGTGCGTTATTCACAGTTTTATAAACAATAGAAAAAGCTTGTAAGTATGTTTGAGGTACTTACAAGCTTTTGCTTAATTATTGTTGATCTTTCTGATGTTTTTCAAGCAATTTATGAATCTTATCGGTTGGATTCATGACAGAACCGATGGTAATGTCATGATTCAAAGAATCAATGATAAGTGCAAGGAATTTGCTCATATCTGCCATAACAAAATATGGTTTTTCATATAATTCGGATGGAAGGTATGTCAAGTTCGTTGTAATGACACGATCGATGTAGCCTTTTTCGTAATAATCGTCAAATTTTGCAAAGCCATCTGTAAATAATCCAAAGGTTGTGCAGACAAATACACGGTTAGCGCCGCGTTCTTTAATCTGTTTTGCAACATCTAACATACTTTCTCCGGAAGAAATCATATCATCGATAATGATTGCATTCTTTCCGGCAAGATCATCACCTAAAAATTCATGTGCCACGATTGGATTTTTTCCATTTACAATTGTAGAGTAGTCGCGACGTTTGTAGAACATACCCATATCTACGCCTAAAACGTTTGAAAAATAAACGGCACGGTGCATAGCGCCTTCATCCGGACTGATGATCATCAGGTGATCCTTGTCCACTTTCAAATCCGGCTCTGCGCGGAGCAAAGCTTTCATAAACTGATATGGCGGTGTAAAGTTATCGAATCCTTTGAGCGGAATTGCATTTTGTACACGTGGGTCGTGCGCATCAAATGTGATGATATTCGATACACCCATTGCTGTAAGTTCTTCTAATGCAAATGCACAGTCAAGAGACTCTCTCTTTGTCCGTTTGTGTTGACGACTTTCATACAAGAATGGCATAATAACGTTGATGCGGCGTGCTTTTCCGGTAGCAGCCGAGATAATACGTTTTAAATCCTGATAATGGTCATCTGGTGACATGTGGTTTTTATGTCCGTTTACAGAGTATGTAAGGCTGTAGTTACATACATCTACCATGATGAATAAGTCTGTGCCGCGGATGGATTCGCGAAGCATACCTTTTGCTTCACCTGAACCAAAACGAGGGCACGCGCTGTCGACTAAATAGTTCTCCAGACGGTAATTTGCAATTGAAGCGGAATCCGGCCATTTTTCAACTGCATTCTGGCGAAAGGAAACGATGTAGTCATTTACTTTTTGACCAAGTTCTTTGCAACTATCCAATGCGGCTATTTTAAGAGGAGCAATTGGAAGTGCTTTTTCTAATAATGTGATATTTGCCATAGGGGCCTCCATAAAAATAAATTCTTTTAACATACCCATATTAGCAAAAAAAATCATTTGCTTCAAGAATTTCATGTGGAAATTGCTTTTTTTCGAAAAATTTAGTATGATAGAGATTAGAATTAGTATAAATAGTAATTAATAGGAGAAAAAATATGAGTAAACCAATTGTAGCAATCGTCGGAAGACCGAATGTAGGGAAGTCGACATTATTTAATGCACTGGCGGGAGAGATGATTTCCATCGTAAAAGATACGCCGGGTGTGACAAGAGATAGAATCTATGCAGAAGTAACATGGCTGGATAAAGAATTTACAATGATTGATACCGGAGGAATCGAACCGGACAGCAAAGATATTATTTTATCGCAGATGAGAGAACAGGCTCAGATTGCCATTGATACAGCTGATGTCATTGTTTTTATTACAGATGTGAGACAGGGACTTGTAGATGCAGATTCCAAGGTTGCAGATATGCTAAGACGCTCCGGAAAGCCGGTTGTGCTTGTTGTCAATAAAGTGGACAGCTTCCAGAAGCTTATGCCGGATGTGTACGAATTTTATAATTTAGGAATTGGTGACCCAATCCCGATTTCGGCAGCATCCAGACTTGGTATCGGTGATATGCTTGATGAAGTAGTGAAATTCTTCCCGGAGGGAAATGCGACGGAAGAAGAGGATGAAAGACCAAGAATTGCAATTGTGGGTAAACCAAATGTTGGAAAATCTTCTATTGTCAATAAATTGCTTGGTGAGAACCGTGTGATTGTATCCGATGTTGCAGGCACGACACGTGATGCAATTGATACTGCAATCAAATATCATGGAAAAGAATATGTGTTTATTGATACAGCAGGTCTGCGAAGAAAGAATAAGATTAAAGAAGAGCTGGAGCGATATAGTATCATTCGTACTGTGACAGCGGTGGAACGTGCCGACGTTGTCTTAATGGTGATCGATGCGGTAGAAGGAATCACAGAGCAGGATGCAAAGATCGCCGGAATTGCCCATGAAAGAGGAAAAGGAATTATCATTGTTGTCAATAAATGGGATGCGATTGAGAAACATGATAAGACAATGTACGAGTATGAGAAAAAGATTCGTCAGACATTGGCGTATATGCCATATGCAGAGATTATGTATGTGTCTGCAGCGACAGGACAGCGCCTGAACAAGCTTTATGAGATGATTGATGTCGTGATGGAGAATCAGACACTTCGTGTGGCTACAGGTGTTCTCAATGAGATCATGGCAGAGGCAGTTGCGATGCAGCAGCCGCCGTCGGATAAAGGAAAGCGTTTGAAATTGTACTATATTACACAGGTAGCGGTAAAACCGCCGACATTTGTTATCTTTGTGAATGATAAGGAATTGATGCACTTTTCATATACAAGATATTTGGAGAATAAGATTAGAGAAGCGTTTGGCTTTAAGGGAACTTCACTGAAATTTTTCATCCGCGAGCGAAAGGAAAAGGAGCGTTAGTAGTATGGAACGTTTGATTTGTGTTGTAATCGGATATCTGTTTGGCTTGTTTCAGACAGGGTACTTTTATGGAAAATTAAAACACATTGACATCAGACAACATGGAAGCGGCAATGCCGGGACGACAAACGCTCTCAGAACGTTAGGATGGACCGCGGGGGCAATCACCTTTTTGGGCGATTGCCTGAAATGTGTTGCAGCAGTTGCAGTTGTGTACTGGCTGTACGGCTCTACACATGATAATATCAGTCTGCTTGCAATGTATGCCGGGATGGGCGCAGTACTTGGACACAATTTTCCCTTTTATTTAAAATTCAAAGGAGGAAAAGGAATTGCGGCGACAGCAGGATTGATTCTTGCTACGAATCCGATTATGATGCTGATTGCGGCTATTGTATTTATTTTGGTTGTGGCAGTGACCCGATACGTTTCGTTGGGGTCACTTATTCTAGTGGTATTGTTTTTGGCTGAAGTGATTGTGTATGGTCAGATGGGAGGATTTTCTCTGACACAGCCAGAATTATATGAAATGTATATGATTGCGTTTGTTTTGATGCTGATGGCATTTTACAGACATCGTGCAAACATCAAGCGTCTTTTGAACGGGACGGAAAATAAATTTGGAGCAGACAGGAAAACGAAATAGAGGCAGGAGGATATGGCATGGCAAAAGCAGGCATCATGGGAGCCGGAAGCTGGGGAACAGCGTTGGCGTTATTACTGTATAAAAATGGGCATGAGGTTACTTTGTGGTCAATCAACAATGACGAGGTAGAGGAATTAAAAAAAGAAAGGGAACACAAGAGCAAATTGCCGGGGGTGAAGATTCCAGAAGATTTGAGGATTACAAACAGTATGGAAGAAGCCGTTGCAGAGAAGGATTTTGTTGTCCTTGCAGTACCTTCACCATTTATCCGAAGCACAGCGAGAAATATGAAGCCGTATGTGGTTAAACATCAAAAGCTTATCAATGTGGCAAAAGGAATTGAGGAGACGACGCTTAAGACCCTTTCGGAACAGATTGAGGAAGAACTTCCGATGGCGGATGTAGCTGTGTTATCAGGACCGAGTCATGCAGAGGAAGTGGGCAGAGGACTTCCGACAACATGTGTTGTAGGCGCGAAGACAAAAGAGACAGCTGAATATCTTCAGAAGATGTTTATGAACGAAACATTCCGTGTGTATACAAGCCCGGATATTCTCGGAATAGAGGTAGGTGGAGCACTGAAAAATGTCATTGCACTCGCGGCTGGAATTGCGGATGGTCTCGGATACGGTGATAATACAAAGGCGGCGCTTATCACTCGTGGAATTGCGGAGATTGGAAGACTTGGTATCCAGATGGGCGGTAAGATGGAAAGCTTTACCGGACTTACCGGAATTGGAGATTTGATCGTGACCTGTGCAAGTGTACACAGTCGAAACCGAAAAGCCGGATACCTGATTGGACAGGGAAAGACGATGCAGGAAGCAATGGACGAAGTAAAGATGGTCGTGGAAGGTGTTTATTCTGCGAAGGCAGCAATGAAACTTGCAGAAAAATATGAGGTGTCCATGCCGATCATTGAGCAGGTAAATCAAGTGCTCTTTAAAGGAAAAGATGCCGCAAAGGCAGTTAACGAATTGATGTTAAGAGATGGAAAAATTGAACATAGTGACTTGCCGTGGGAGTAAAAGGAATTAAAAACAAGAGAATATAGTACATATCAAACCAATTGGCTGCATACACTGTACAAGTGAATAGCAGGAGGGATCATATGGAAGTATTCGATGTTTATAAAGATATACAGGCGAGAACCAACGGAGAAATTTATCTTGGGGTGGTGGGACCGGTAAGAACCGGAAAATCTACTTTTATCAAACGATTTATGGACTTGTTAGTTTTGCCAAAGATAGAGGATGAACATAGTAGACAGCGGACAAAAGATGAGTTGCCTCAGTCTGCATCCGGGAAAACAATCATGACGACGGAACCGAAATTTGTACCGAAAGAGGCAGCGGAAATTTCACTCATGGATGATGTGACAGTAAAAGTACGCCTGATAGACTGTGTCGGCTATATGGTGAAAGGTGCGGCGGGACACACAGAGAATGAGGAAGAACGCCAGGTAAAGACACCGTGGTTTGACTATGAGATTCCATTTACAAAAGCAGCAAGCATTGGAACACAGAAAGTGATTCATGATCATGCCACGATTGGAATCATAATCACAACAGACGGAACAATCTGTGATCTTAAGAGAGAGAATTATATCGAGGCAGAAGATAAGACAATCCGGGAACTGCAATCTATCGGGAAACCGTTTGTCGTACTTGTAAATTCAAAAAGACCATATGGGGAAGAGGCAAAGCAGGCGGCGGAAAGTATAAGGCAAAAGCATGGGGTTACGGCGATGGCGCTTAACTGTGAACAACTGCGGGAGGAGGATATTCACCGGATCATGGAAAATGTACTGTTTGAATTTCCTATTTCGGAAGTGGAGTTTTATATTCCAAAGTGGGTGGAGATGTTGTCTCGGGAACATAAGATCAAAGCGGATCTGCTTTGGCATATAAAAGAGATGATGAAAGATTTTTCGGAAATCAAAGATGCGGTAAGAGGAATAGCAAGACCAGACAGCATGTACATAAAAGAGATGAAGGTAGATGATGTGGCGTTGGATACCGGATGTGTAAAAGTACGGATTCAGGTGGCGGATAATTATTACTACGAGATGTTAAGTGAGTTGACTGGAACGTCTATTGAAGGAGAATACGAACTGATCCGTACGATGAAGGAGATGGCGGCTCTTCGCAAAGAATATGAAGGCGTAAAAGATGCGATGGAATCGGTAAAAATGAAGGGTTATGGCGTGGTGAGCCCGAGAAAAGAAGAAATCCAATTGGAGGAACCGGTTATTATCAAGCAGGGGAATAAATATGGTGTGAAAATTCATTCCGAAGCACCGTCGATTCATATGATCCGGGCAAATATAGAGACGGAGATTGCACCGATTGTGGGCAGTGAGCAGCAGGCAAATGATTTAGTCAATTATATCAAAGATGCAAGTGTAACAGAAGAAGGTGTGTGGGGCACTAACATTTTCGGAAAATCCATTGAAGAGCTTGTGACGGATGGCATGCGTAATAAGCTTATCGCAATCAACGATGAGAGCCAGTCGAAATTGCAGGATACAATGCAGAAAATTGTAAACGACAGCAATGGGGGAATGGTTTGTATTATCATTTGAGATAAAGCTCTTGACGTTTGCGGCAATAAAAGTAAAAAAACACACTTAAAGACGGGGGAAAAAAGTTTTCTCCCGTCTTTAAGTGTGTTATACTATAAAAACAGGAGGATGAAAAAGATGATTCGTTTTAATTGTGATTATAATGAGGGAGCACACCCTCGTGTTTTAGAGGCACTTGTAAAAACTAATATGGAGCAGACACCGGGATATGGTGAAGATCCATATTGCGAAAAGGCAGCAAAAGTAATCAAGGATTTGTGTAAAAAGGAAGATGCAGCAGTGCATTTTCTTGTGGGAGGCACACAGGCAAATCTGACGGTAATTTCATCAATTCTTCGCCCGTATCAGGCAGTGCTTTGTGTGGAAGAAGGTCATATCAATGTGCATGAGACAGGAGCTATTGAGGCATGTGGGCACAAGGTAATGACAGTTTCGGGGAAAGATGGAAAGATTGATGCAGAACAGATTAAAGAAGTATATACACAGCATTGGTCCGACAGTTCACATGAACATATGACACAGCCAAAGCTTGTGTATATTTCCAACCCGACAGAACTTGGAACGATGTACAGCAAGGCGGAACTGGAAGCAATACGAAATGCATGCAATGAATGTGGGCTGTATTTGTTTTTAGACGGTGCAAGACTTGGATATGGGCTGATGGCAGAAGGAAATGATCTGACATTGGAAGTATTGGCAGAGAATTGTGATGTGTTTTACATCGGCGGAACGAAAGTGGGAGCATTGTTCGGAGAAGCGGTTGTTATCTGCAATAAAGCGCTTCAGGAAGATTTTAGATATCTGATCAAGCAGAAGGGTGGTATGCTTGCAAAGGGAAGATTGCTGGGAATCCAGTTTTTAGAACTTTTAAAAGATGGCTTGTATTTTGAAATCGCAGGGCATGCAATCCGAATGGCAATGATCCTGAAAAAAGGACTTGAGGAAGCCGGATATTCATTTTTCATCGACAGTGAAACCAACCAGCAGTTCGTGATTGTGTCTGATGAAAAATTGGAACAGCTGAAAGAAAAATATGCATATACATATCAGCAGCGATACGATGCGACATCCAGCGTGATTCGTCTTTGCACAAGCTGGGCGACAAAAGAGGAAGATGTTTATCAATTACTAGAGGATATGAGGTAGGGAGACAAAAGATGCGTGAAAAGCTGACACATTTTGATGAAAAAGGAAATGCAGTGATGGTAGATGTCTCAGAAAAAGAGGTGACATCAAGAGTCGCGGTGGCGTCTGGAAAGATCCGTGTCAATGCAAAGGTGATGGAGGCGGTTAAAAAGGGTACTTCCAAAAAGGGAGATGTGCTTGGGGTGGCACGTGTGGCGGGAATCATGGCGGTCAAGCAGACGGCGAATCTGATTCCAATGTGTCATACACTTCTGATCAGCAAATGCGAGATTGCCTATGAGATTTCAGAAGATACTTTGGAAATTCTGGCAAGATGTACTGTGAAAGTAGAAGGGAAGACCGGAGTTGAGATGGAAGCGCTGACCGGAGTCAGTGTCACGTTGTTGACGATTTATGATATGTGCAAGGCAATTGATCGTACCATGGAATTGTCAGAGATACATTTGGAAGAAAAAAAAGGCGGAAAAAGCGGACATTTTAGGAGGGAAAATAATATGAGAGTTGCAATTATAACAGCAAGTACTTTAGGATACAAAGGGGAAAGAGAAGACAAAAGCGGACCATATATTAAAAAAGTCGTAGAAAATGCAGGATTTGAAGTAAAGGTGATGAAGGTGCTTCCGGATGACCGCAGGATTTTGGGAGAAGTGATGAAACGGCTGGCAGACAGTAATATTGTCGACTTAATCATCACGACAGGTGGAACTGGATTTTCAGAAAGCGACGTAACACCTGAGGCGACGTTGGATATTGTAGAGCGACAGGTGCCTGGAATACCGGAGGCAATGCGTGCCTACAGTATGCAGTTTACAAAACGGGCAATGCTGTCAAGGGCCGCGGCTGGAATCCGCAAACAGACATTGATCGTAAACTTTCCGGGAAGTCCGAAATCTCTGAAAGAATCACTGGAATATATTTTGCCTGAACTAATACACGGCGTAGAGATTTTACAGGGAATTGCGAAAGAGTGTGCAGCTCCAAAGGAAGCGTAAAAGATGAAAAAGATTGAGACAAAAGATGCGGTAGGTCATGTGATTTGTCATGATATTACAATTATTGTAAAAGATCAGATTAAAGATACTGCATTTCGAAAAGGACATATTGTGCGGGAAGAAGATATTCCCAAACTGTTATCTATTGGAAAAGACCATCTTTATGTGTGGGAGAAAGAAGAGGGAATGCTGCACGAGAATGAGGCGGCAGAGATTCTGGCATCTGTATGCGAAAGCGCATATATGAAGCGGAGCCCGGTAAAAGAAGGAAAGATTGAGTTGTCGGCAACACAGAGAGGACTTTTTCAAATTGATTTGGAAAAGCTTTCTGCCATCAATGAGCTGGAAGATATCATGATTGCATCCAGACATCATAACCAGCCGGTGAATGTCGGGGACAAACTGGTTGGGACAAGGGTGATTCCGCTGGTCATTTCGGAAGAGAAGATGAAGCAAGTTAAAGAAATCGGTGGAAAAGAGCCATTATTTCGGATTTTACCATATAAGCGAAAAACAGCCGGAGTGGTGACGACTGGAAATGAAGTGTACTATGGGCGGATACAGGACACATTTACTCCGGTTATTCGAGAAAAACTGAAAGCATATGATGTGGAAGTGTTGGTTCATAAAACCGTACCGGATAAAAGAGAAAAGATTGTGGAAGCAATTCGGGAGATAAAAGGCAAAGGAGTAGATATGGTACTTTGTACCGGAGGAATGAGTGTCGATCCGGATGATATGACACCGAGTGCAATCAAAGAAAGTGGAGCGCAGATTATTTCCTACGGGGCTCCGGTTCTTCCGGGGGCGATGTTCCTGCTTGGCTGTTTTTCGGATGGAACACCGGTTATAGGACTGCCAGGATGCGTGATGTATGCAAAAGCGACCATTTTTGATTTGCTTCTTCCACGGATACTTGTAGATGTACCGATTACGAAGAAGGATTTGGCAAAGATGGGAGCAGGAGGCTTATGTCTTGGCTGCGATATCTGTACGTATCCGAACTGTGGATTTGGAAAAGGAGTATAGAGATTTATGGGAGTTGTGAGAGCTGTTTGTATCAGTGAAAAGAAAGGAACAGAAAAGCAAAATGTACATAAGGCAAAGCTGGTTGCGGATTCTGGTCTGAAAGGAGATGCGCATGCAGGTAACTGGCATAGACAGGTGAGTCTGTTGTCTTATGAGCAGATAGAAGCGTTTCGGCAAAGAGGGGCACAGATAGAATTCGGTGCGTTTGGAGAGAATCTTGTCGTAGAGGGATTTGATTTAAAAACCCTTCCGATTGGAACAAGATTTCGCTGCAACGATGTGATTCTTGAGATGACGCAGATAGGAAAGGAATGCCATCACGGGTGCAGGATTTTTCAGACGATGGGAGACTGCATCATGCCAAGAGAAGGTGTGTTTGCAGTTGTAATTCACGGCGGGGAGATTTCAGAGGGTGACTGTATAGAGATTTTGACAGATAAGGAGGAGTAAATGAAAATCACATATATTTCACACAGTGGGTTTGCGGTGGAACTGGAAAACCATATTTTTCTGTTTGATTATTACAAAGGGGAGATACCAAAGTTTGATCCGAAAAAAAGTATAGTTGTATTTGCAAGCCATGTCCATCATGATCATTATGTAGAAGAAATTTTTGAATTGAGAGAACAATATCCGGATGTGCACTATGTTCTGTCTTCGGATATTCGAAGGTCAGCGAAAAAAATTTTGGAAGAAAAGCAAATCGAAGCTCAGGTCTCTTTTTTGAGAATCCATCAGGAGCTTGAACTGGGAAAGGTGCGGATTCAGACTTTGAAGTCAACAGATGCAGGTGTTGCTTTTTTGGTGGAGTGCGAAGGAAGAACAATTTACCATGCAGGAGATTTAAATTGGTGGCATTGGGAAGGAGAGCCGGATGCGTATAATGAACATATGAAGATGGCATATCTGAAGGAAATTGAAAAATTGAAGGACACACCGATCGATGTGGCATTTGTGCCCGTAGATCCAAGGCTTGGCGAGCAGTATTATTATGGAATAGATGGATTTGCAAAACGGGTGGATGCAAAAGCATTGATTCCGATGCATTGCTGGGGGGACTATACAGTTTGTGAAAAACTGATGCATCAGGAGGAGACAAAGGAGTATCGAGAGCGGATTTATCCGATCACAAAAGAAGGAGAGGAAATATGTCTCAAGATATCATAGTCGTAGCAGGATTGTTTGCTGTTCTTGCCGGCATTTGGGTGGTGAACATGGTAAGTCGTAAAAATCGAATGGGATGTATACAGGCAATGCTGAAAGAAGAGTGGGGCAGTGGACATCCAAAAGAATATACATATGAGGAATTTGAATGGATTTCACATTATTACAAGAACCGACAGGAGAGAAGATGTGCCAAAGGGGCGTTTATCGATGATATCACATGGAATGATCTGGAGATGGATGATGTATTCTTAAAGTTAAATCATACTTATTCCAATATTGGCGAGGACTATTTGTATGATCTTTTGAGGAGACCACAAACGGAGGAATCTGTGCTGAGAGAGCGAGAGCGTCTGATTACTTATTTTGCAGAGCATGAAAAAGAACGCAGAATTTTTCAGACCAAATTCTATGAAATTGGGAAATTATTAAAAGTTCCGGTCAGTGATTATATTTACCGTTTATCTGAAGTGAAAAAGAAAAGCAACACACCGCACTATCTGGCGATTGGAGGGATTTTTGCCGCCATTGTTTTGGCAATTTTCAACATTACTGCCGGAGTGATTGCGTTACTTGTGGTGATGGGTGTAAATATCAACAGTTATTATAGAGAGAAGAAAGAAATCGAGGCGTATATCAGTACATTTTCTTATATCATGAAACTGCTTGATATCAGCGATCAGTTTGAACATGTTGATATTCCTGAAGTGGAACAATATGTGCAGGAGATTATCAGAGCAAAGAAACAGTTTGGCAAGTTCAAAAAGGGTTCCTCTTTGGTGGTGTCCGGACGGCATATGGGAGCATCTGTTACAGAATCCATCATGGATTATTTCCGTATGCTGTTTCATGTGGATTTAATTAAATTCAATTCGATGCTGGAAGAGTTTCAAAAAAATTTGGATGCGATTGAGTGTATGATGGAAAATCTTGGACTTTTGGACAGTATGATCGCAATCGCCTCTTATCGGGAGTCATTGTCATATTATTCTGTGCCGGAACTTGTGAAGCAGGAAAAGGCATTTTTAGAAAGTGAAGACATGTATCATCCTATGCTTGAGAATCCGGTTGCAAATACGATCAAAGAAGAACGAGGCGTGTTGGTGACGGGCTCCAATGCATCTGGAAAATCAACATTTTTAAAGACGGTGGCAATCAGTGCGGTTTTTGCACAGACGATCCACACCTGCCCGGCAAGACAGTATCGCGCCTGCTATTTTCAGATTTATTCATCTATGGCGCTCAAAGATAATCTTCAGGGGAATGAGAGCTACTACATTGTGGAAATCAAATCTTTAAAAAGAATCTTGAACCGCGTAGAGGAGAAGACACCGCTCTTATGTTTTGTGGATGAGGTGCTTCGGGGAACGAACACGATTGAGCGTATTTCAGCATCGGCTCAGATTTTAAAGAGTCTGGCAAAAGTGCATGTAATGTGTTTTGCGGCAACACATGATATTGAGTTGACACATCTTTTGGAAGAGTTTTATAGTAATTATCATTTTCAGGAAGAGGTAAAAGAAAATGATATTTTGTTTAATTACATGTTGTACAGAGGAAGAGCGGTATCCAGAAATGCTATTAAGCTGCTTGGGATTATCGGATATGACGGGGAAATCATCAAAGAGGCTGAGAAGACGGCAGAGAATTTTGTAAATACCGGAATATGGAGTTTGTAGAGAAAGTGAGAGCGATATGAAAGTAAAGATTTATACAGATGGTGCGGCACGAGGAAACCCGGATGGACCGGGAGGATACGGCACTGTGTTGGAATTTATAGATTCAAAAGGGCAGCTTCATACAAAAGAGTTGTCCTGCGGATATAAGAAGACGACGAACAACCGTATGGAATTGATGGCGGTGATCGCAGGGCTGGAGGCGTTGAACCGTCCCTGTGAGATTGAGTTATATTCGGATTCAAAATATGTGGTCGATGCATTTAATCAGCACTGGATTGATGGCTGGCTGAAAAAAGGCTGGAAACGCGGAAAAAACGAACCGGTCAAAAATGTGGATTTGTGGAAACGATTATTAAAGGCGAAAGAACCGCATCAGATTACGTTTATTTGGGTAAAAGGACATGATGGACATCCGCAGAATGAGCGCTGTGATACACTTGCAACGACAGCGGCGGACGGCGGAAATCTTTTGGATGATGTAATCGGGGGATAAAAGTACTTTACAAGTTTTGAAGAAAATGATAAAATCACAGAGGTGTAAAAGTAAGACAGACGGTCGCAGCTGCAAGTGTCGAAAGACCGCAGGTGAGGAAAGTCCGGGCTTCATAGGGCAGGATGCCGGATAACGTCCGGTGGAGGCGACTCCAAGGCTAGTGCAACAGAAATGTACCGCCCAGATTGACTCTGGGTAAGGGTGGAAGGGCAGTGTAAGAGACTACCGCCCCTTTGGTAACAAAGGGGGCATATGTAAACCCCATTCGAAGCAAGACCGAACGAAAACGATGTGGCGGCCCGTCACGTTTTAGGTAGGTTGCTTGATCTTACTGGCGACAGTAAGGCTAGATAGATGACCGTTCAACGACATAACCCGGCTTATCGTTTTGCTTTTACACGATATATTTTTAGAATTTATGAGACAATCGCTTTGAAGTGATTGTCTTTTTGCTATTAAAAGTTGCTACATATACTATAATCAGAAATATTAAATTTAAACAAACTATTGACTGATAAATTTGAAAGGAGTAGTATAAAGATAACAATAGAAGTAAACAGAAAGGGGCGTTTTTTATGACAACGTATTTCATGATTTTTTTAACAATTGTCACAGTTTTTGTTGTTGCAGCAGGATTGATTAAAGTTGGAAAAGTACCGAAAATGCCTGCTTTCTACCGCAACATGATTAGAGAAGGTGTTTTCAACCGATTGATTTTCAAGAATTATTTTTTCAGAAAAGTGTTAGAACATGGAAAACAATTGCCGGAAACAGAGATTGAAAATGTGTGTAGTTTATACAGAGGAGGGGACTGTGGGGAAAAAGAAAATTTAGCGAATATGTAAAATATTTTTTAGCAAAGGACTGGGTGGCAAATTAGCCATCCAGTCCTTAAATAATGCTTGTCTTTATTATCTGCTATACTTTTCTTCACAATATTTGCAGCGGTATACTTCGTTTTCAGGATCGGTCAACACGAACACGTGATCCAGTTCCTGCTCAATAGAAGTGATGCAGCGAGGATTTTTGCATTTGATTACGTTTGTGATTTCTTTTGGAAGTTTCAAACGTTTTTTCTCAACAATTTTTTCATCCTGAATGATGTTGATTGTGATATTGTGATCAATAAAGCCGAGGATATCCAAATCGATTACGTCGATTGGGCATTCGATTTTCATAATGTCTTTTTTCCCCATCTTATTGCTTTTTGCATTTTTGATGATTGCAACGCAGCAATCTAATTTATCCAGTCTCAAATAGTGATAGATGTCCATGCTTTTTCCGGCCTGAATATGGTCAAGTACAAAGCCTTCGGAAATACCACTGACATTCAATGTATTTTTTACCATGATATATTTCCTTTCTCTCTATGGTTAATTATTATTATGAAACTTTGATCTCCAGCAAAGTGAGTATGAGTGCCATACGTACATACACACCGTATTGTACCTGTTTAAAATAAGCGGCACGTGGGTCTTTGTCTACTTCGACAGAAATCTCGTTGACACGTGGAAGTGGATGAAGCACAAGCATATCCTTTGGTGCAAGTTCCATCTTTTTCGCATCCAATATATAAAAATCTTTCATACGAACGTAATCATCTTCGTTAAAGAAACGTTCTTTTTGCACCCTTGTCATGTAGAGCAGATCCAGTTCCGGAAGCGCTTCTTCCATACGAACTACCTCTTTGTAAGGCACGTTTTGTTTGTCTAACACATCTTTGCGGATATAACTTGGCAGACGCAGCTCTTCCGGTGAAATCAAAACAAATTTGATGTTCGGGTAACGTACCAGTGCGTGAATGAGAGAGTGAACCGTACGTCCGAATTTCAAATCACCACAAAGACCGATTGTGAGATTGTCAAGTCTGCCTTTTAAAGAACGGATTGTCAAAAGGTCGGTTAAAGTCTGTGTCGGATGTTGATGTCCGCCGTCACCGGCATTGATGACAGGGATAGAAGAATGTCTGCAGGCAACCATAGGCGCACCTTCCTTTGGATGTCTCATCGCACAGATATCTGCATAGCAGGAAATCATGCGGATTGTGTCAGATACGCTCTCCCCCTTGGCGGCGGAACTGGAATTCGCGGAAGAAAATCCTAAAATACTTCCCCCCAAATTTAACATTGCGGCTTCGTGACTAAGTCTTGTTCGAGTGCTCGGTTCGTAGAATAAAGTTGCAAGCTTTTTGCCGTCGCAGGCGTGTGCATATTTTTCAGGATTGGCTTCAATATCGTCTGCCAAATCCAAAATTTCATCTAATTCTTCGACTGTAAAGTCTAATGGACTCATTAAGTGTCTCATGGTAACCTCCTAGTTTATCGATAAGTTAATAAATCTTGTACAGATTTTCGCTTTGGAGCTTCGGGAGCAACATCAGGATAACCGATGGCAATCAAGGCAGCCAGTTCCTGTCCTTCCGGGATGTCCAACAATTCTGTGATTGCATCTTCGTCCCAGATTCCCATGATTACAGTGCCAAGACCGGCTTCATGTGCAGCAAGACAAAATGTCTGGCAGGCAGCACCGACATCGAACATCTGCCAACGGTCTTCCTTTTTGGTTGAAAAAGAACCATCTCGCTCATAACCGCAGCGCCCTTTGATAAAAGTTACAGCAATTAATGTTGAAACTTGTCTGATAATATTCGAGTTATAGTCTGGGGTGAATTCATCGGCAATTTTATTGAGAATAGAAGTGTCTTCAATTGCGATGTAACGAGTAATCTGAGTGTTTTTCCAGGAAGGAGAATAAGATGCTGTAGAGATAATAGATTCTAATAATGAATGGTCAATACAGCCTTTCTTGTACTTACGAATACTTCTTCGCCCTTTAATACATTCTGTTGCGTTCATATAAAATATCCTCCTATTTGAAAATCTATTTTTATTATCATATAATAAACAGATTTTTTTTTCAACTCTTATATTTATCAAATATAGATTTTGTCTGAAAAATGTATTATAATAATTTTTAATTTGGGCAGGAGGAGAGAAGGATGGCGACTTTAGAAGAGTTAAGAGCACAGTTAGATGGAATTGATAATGAGATCATCGAATTATATAAAAAGAGAATGGATGTCTGTATGGAGATTGGAGACATCAAGATCAGCGAGGGCAATAAAGTGTTTGACAAGCAAAGGGAGCGGGAAAAACTGGCAGCAGTTGCCGCAAAGGTGACGGAGGAGTTTCACAAAAAAGGAGTGCAGGAACTGTTTGAACAACTGATGTCTTTAAGCCGCAAGCTGCAGTATCAGCTTTTGACAAAACGGGGGGGACTAGGAAGGCTGCCGTTTATCGGCGTGGACAAATTAGATTGGGAGAATTCCAGAATTGTCTTTCAGGGAACGGAAGGAGCATATAGCCAGGCGGCGATGGAGATGTATTTTGGAAAAGATACCAATAGTTTTCATGTGCAGACTTTTCGAGATGCGATGGAGGCAATCGAAGAGGGATCGGCCGACTTTGCGGTACTTCCGATTGAGAACTCTTCTGCGGGTGCAGTCAATGAGGTGTATGATCTGCTTGTGGAATTTGAAAACTATATCGTAGGAGAAGTGGTTCTCCCAATCAATCATACATTATCAGGATTGAAGGGAACGACATTAGACCAGATTGAACGTGTATATTCTCATCCACAGGCATTGATGCAGAGTGCAAAATTTTTGGACGCACACAGAGACTGGCAGCAGATCAGCGTGGCAAATACTGCTGTTGCCGCAAAAAAAGTACTGGAAGATCAAGATCAGAGAAAGGCTGCAATTTGCAGCGAATATGCAGCGCGCCTGTATGGATTGGAAATTTTGGAGGAGAAGATTAATCATAATGATAATAATTCCACGCGTTTTATTATCGTGACGAACCAAAAGATTTTTTTGAAGGATGCATCGAAGATCAGTATTTGCTTTGAAGTGTCACATGAAAGCGGAACGCTGTATCATCTGTTATCTCATTTTATTTATAATAATCTGAGCATGACAAAGATTGAGTCAAGACCGGTGGAAGGACGTACCTGGGAATATCGGTTCTTTGTGGATTTTGAAGGAAATATGGCAGATGGGGCTGTGAAAAATGCGATCCGGGGATTGCGCGAGGAGTCTAAAAGCTTGAAAATTTTAGGAAACTATTCATCGAAAGAAGGCGTATAAAATGAGAACAAAGGAACTGATGCTATACAAACATATGGAACATGAAGAGCTTTTGCGTGATATGACATTTTTAATGGAAAATTGTGACAGCGAATATTACAATAAAGAAGATATGGCAGGACTTTTATTTGAATGTGTGAATGAACTGCTGGAGCTGGCAGCGGGATATGGGTTTGAAGGAAACCTTTGGCATAATTACCTGACATTTCTTTTGGTAAATGACGAAAATGCATACAGTACAGAGTGTGAGATTGTAGGCGAGATTGAGGGAAGCATCAACACGATCACACTGCATGATTTTGAGATTTTTCGAGAACTGTTTGCATATGACTTTACTATTTTAGAGAAGGCGCTGGGGGTGAACTGCCTTTCTGTACTGATGCATTATGAGAATGTCAAAGGACATGGGAAGGTATTCAATAAAAGAATCCGAGACCGTATCTGTGAGCTGAGCGAAAAGCTTGGAACATGTGAGAATGCAGAGGAATTCAAATGTACGATGACACAGTTTTATAAAGAATTCGGAGTGGGTAAGTTTGGGTTGCACAAGGCATTTCGTATCGAGCATACAGAAGCTGGGGCAGATATTGTTCCAATCACGAAGATTGCCCATGTACATCTGGATGACCTTGTGGGATATGAGATTGCAAAAAAGAAACTGATTGAGAATACAGAGGCATTTGTGAAAGGGAAAAAGGCGAATAACTGCCTGCTGTTCGGAGATGCAGGAACAGGAAAGTCTACTTCAATCAAGGCAATATTGAATCAGTATTATGATCAGGGACTTCGGATGATTGAGGTGTATAAACATCAGTTTCAGGATTTAAACGATGTGATTGCTCAGATAAAAAACAGAAACTATAAGTTCATTATCTATATGGACGATCTGTCTTTTGAGGAGTTTGAAATTGAATATAAATATCTCAAAGCAGTGATTGAGGGCGGATTGGAAAAGAAACCGGATAATATTTTAATCTATGCGACTTCAAACAGGCGGCATCTTGTGAGGGAAACATTTCGCGATAAGTCTGACCGAGATGAGGAATTGCATACGAACGATACTGTTCAGGAAAAATTATCACTGGTGGCAAGATTTGGAGTGACAATCTATTTTGGAGGTCCAAGTAAGAAAGAATTTCAGCAGATTGTGAAGACATTAGCTGAGAAAAATCAAATTAAGATGCCGGAGGAAGAGCTTCTTCTAGAAGCCAATAAATGGGAGTTAAGTCACGGTGGCCTGTCAGGCAGAACAGCGCAGCAGTTCATAGATTATCTTCTTGGGAAATAAAGAAAGGGGTGAAAGTTTCGAATGGCTTTCACCCTTTTAAATGCTTTAATCAATCTTTTGAATTCCGGAAATATCGGAATCGATCATCAGAGAATAGTTGGTGTAATATACGACAAATCCAGGTTTTCCGCCGGACGGTTTTTTGACATGTTTTTTCTCAATGTAGTCAATCTCTACTTTTTCATTTCCGCGGTTCTTAGAGTAGTAGGCAGCAAGTTTTCCAGCTTCCTCAAAAGTCCGGTCTGGCAGCTCCTCGCCATTGGTTTTCACGATGACATGAGATCCCGGACAGCCTTTTGCGTGGAACCACCAGTCGTTTCCAACAGCGAAATGGAAAGTCAGTTCGTCGTTTTGCAGATTATTTTTTCCAACATACATATGATAACCATCGCTGGAAATATAGTGGAATGGTTTGCTTGTAATCTTTACTTTTTTCTTTGTGAATTTTCGCCTTACATATCCGGCGCCGATTAATTCTTCTTTAATCTGAGTCAGATCGTCTTCACTCAATGCAATGTCAAGTGCGTTGCTGACAGATTCAAGATAAGTGATATCTTCCTGCGTTTCCTGAATTAGAGAGGAAAGCGCCTCGAAAGTTCGTTTCTGTTTATTATACTTGTCAAAATATTTTTGCGCATTTTCGCCAGGTGTCTTTGTAGGATCAAGCGGGATTTTCACCATCTCATTTGTATAGTAGTTCAAAGCATCCAGTTGTTTTGCGCCGGGCTCTAAATTGTAGCCGTAGGTGTTGATCAATTCTCCGTATATACGGTATTTATCACGGTTCAGAGTGTCTTTGAGTTGTTTGGACTGCAAATCATATTTTTTCCGGTTTCGTTCTAATGCGGTCTGCACAATTTTCCGAAGGTCTACCGATTTTTGGCGAATCCGTGTCAACGTGTTTTTGGAAGCATAATAAGTCTCCAATACATTTGACATGGAGTCGAATATTTTTGCCTCATACATCGGAAAATGCGATAATGGCAGTGCGCAGAATTCTTTTGGTTCCGCACCATCATAGTAGATTACCGGATGAAAATCACCTTTGATTACCGAATCAAAAAATAAAGTAAATTGTTTATATAAATGAATCAATACATCTTCTGACAGCCCTTTTGGTGTGATTTCAGAATCAATTCCGGCAATATAGCAGATTTCTTCTGCTACAACAGGGCTGATGCCGGTAAAGCTTGTGTAGATCGCTTTTCCAAGAGGGGTAGGCTTTGCAATCAAAGTTGATACAAAGTCGGCAAAAGAAATATCCAGTGGATCTGATTTTTCCATCGTATCCGGAATGAAATACTCGCGCCCCGGAAGTACTTCGCGAACAGAACTCATCTGTGCGGAGACGTGTTTGATACTGTCAATGATTTTGTTGTCTTCTGTACAGAAAATGATGTTGCTATGTTTTCCCATAATCTCAATGATCAGATATTTTTTGCACAAATCACCAAGTTCATCCAGATGTTCTACTTCAAACCGAATGATACGTTCTAATTTAGGTTGTGTAATTGCCGTAATTCGCCCGTTATTAATGTGTTTTCTTAAAAGCATACAGAAATTCGGTGCGGTCATTGGACTTGGCTTGTTGGTCTCAGTTAGATAAATAAGCGGAAGAGAAGCACTTGCGGATATGGAAAGCCTCTTTTGCCCTTTGGGTGTCTTGATTGTCAGAAGAAGCTCATCGGTCTCAGGCTGTGCAATCTTATTGATTCTGCCGTCTAATAGGTTCTCTCTTAATTCATGTACGATATTTGCAATTGTAATTCCGTCAAAAGCCATAATGTAAATCGTCCTTTCATATTCACATATAGTTACAGCTCACTCCACGCCATTCGCAAAACGCACTTTCAGTGCTTTTCCGCTGCAAGCAGCTATTTTTGCTCATAAACAGGCGTTCCCTTCATCAGTCTACAGCAAATGAGTCCTCATGCAAGCATGAACTCATTTACTATTGACTGATGTGTGAACTGTAACATTTAGTATACACGAAATGAAGGGGAGTTTCAATTGACGTTTGTTTTTAAATGACTTATAATGAAATGTAACATAAAAAGACAAGCAAAGAGGTTAACAATATGATGAAAAGTATGACAGGCTTTGGAAGATGTGAGGTGTCTGAAGGACAACGTAAATTTACGGTAGAGCTAAAGGGCGTGAACCACAGATACTTAGATGTCAATATCCGTATGCCGAAGAAATTGAATTTTTTTGATGCCTCCATCCGCAGCCTGCTGAAGCAGTATGCACAGCGAGGGAAAGTAGATATTTTTATTACATATGAAGACATGTCAGAGAATCAGGCCGCATTAAAATATAACGCTGCATTGGCTGAGGAGTATCTGCAGTATTTTAAGCAGATGGAAGAGGCATTTTCATTGGAGAATGATATTCGTGTTTCTACCTTGTCGCGTTGTCCGGAAGTACTTACGATGGAAGAGCAACCGGAGAATGAGGAAGAACTTTGGAACGGATTGAAGAAGGCCTTGGAAGGAGCGTTTACACAATTTGTGGAGACAAGAATTGTGGAAGGCGAGAATCTGAAAAAAGACATTAATGTGAAATTGGATGAATTGCTTGCATTAGTTGAAGCAATCGAAGAGCGCTCACCGGAGATCATTTCTGAATATCGTGCGAAGCTGGAATTGAAAGTGAAGGAACTTTTGGAAGATGTACAGATGGATGAGAGCAGACTGGCTGCCGAGGTGATTCTGTTTGCGGACAAGATCTGCACAGATGAGGAGACGGTCAGACTGAGAAGTCACATTGAACATATGAGAACCACATTAGAAGCGGGAGAGGGAATCGGTCGAAAACTGGACTTTATTGCACAGGAGATGAACCGTGAAGCGAACACGATTTTGTCAAAGGCGAATGATATTGAAGTATCGAATCATGCGATTGATCTGAAGACAGGAATTGAAAAGATCAGAGAGCAGATTCAGAATATCGAATAAAGGGAAAGGATAAGAAGGATGAAAAAGAGAGGAATTTTGATCGTAGTCTCAGGATTTTCAGGAGCAGGGAAAGGGACTGTGATGCGAGCGCTGCTTGAAAAATATGATAATTACGCATTATCTATCTCAGCAACTACAAGAAATCCGCGAGAAGGAGAAGTAGATGGAAGGGAATATTTTTTCAAAACGACAGAAGAATTTGAAAAAATGATTGCACAAGATGAGTTAATAGAGTATGCTAGATACGTGAATAATTATTATGGCACACCAAAAGCCTATGTGGAAGAACAGCTTGCAGCCGGAAAAGACGTGATTCTGGAGATTGAGATTCAGGGTGCTTTGAAAGTGAAAGAAAAATTTCCACAGACACTGTTGTTGTTTATAACTCCACCGAATGCTTCGATTTTGAGAGAGCGTTTGATTGGAAGAGGAACGGAGACGATGGATGTCATTGAATCCAGAATGCAAAGAGCAGCAGAAGAGGCTGAGGGAATGCAGGAGTATGACTATCTGATCATCAACGATGATTTGGATACCTGCGTGCAGGAGATGCATAATATTATTGAGGGTGAACACAACAGAAGTTTCCGCAATGGAAATTTTATGTGTCAGATAAAAGAAGAATTAAATGGGAATTTGAAAGGAGAATAATACATGTTACATCCATCTTACACAGATTTGATGAAAGTAGTCAATCAAGACGTAGAGGAAGGGGCAACTAAGATTGTAAACAGCCGTTATTCGATTGTTTTGGCAACTTCAAAAAGAGCAAGACAGATTATCGGCGGAGAATTACCTTTAGTACCAACAAAGCATGGTGAGAAACCACTTTCGATTGCAATTGATGAATTGAATAATGGAAAGATTAAGATCATTGCAGAAGATACAGAAGAATAGATAAAAGATATGATGAGGCGGATGCGTAGTGGAGTATCTGCCTCAATAACTATATAGGAGAAATGAGACTATGAATATATTATTTGTATCACTAGGATGTGATAAGAATCTTGTCGATACGGAGGTGATGCTTGGACTGTTGGCGTCTAGAGGACACCAGATGGTGGACAGCGAAGAGATCGCAGATGTCATTGTCATTAATACATGCTGCTTTATCCACGATGCAAAAGAGGAGAGTATCCAGACGATTCTTGAGATGGCAGAATATAAGAAAGCCGGTTCATGCAAGGCGTTAATTGTCACAGGTTGTCTTGCACAGCGATATAAGCAGGAGATCATCGATGAGATTGAGGAAGTGGATGCAGTGCTTGGAACGACTTCTTACGATAAGATTGTGGAAGCGATTGACGAGGCACTTGCAGGGCACACAAGTGTGGAGATGACTGACATTGATGCGCTTCCGCTTGTGGAGAGCAAGCGCCTTGTGACGACAGGAGGACATTTTGCTTATCTGAAGATTGCAGAAGGGTGTGATAAACACTGTACATATTGTATCATTCCCAAAATCCGCGGAAACTTTAGAAGTGTTCCTATCGAACGACTTCTGAAAGAGGCGGAAGATCTGGTGGCACAGGGAGTAAAAGAGATTATTCTAGTGGCACAGGAGACAACACTTTATGGAAAAGATCTCTATGGTGAAAAATCATTGCACAAGTTGCTGAGAGAGCTTTGCAAAATCAGTGGATTACGCTGGATCCGTATTTTATACTGCTATCCGGAAGAGATTACAGATGAATTGATTCAGGTAATCAAAGAAGAGGATAAGATCTGTAACTACCTGGATCTTCCGATTCAGCATGCAAGTGATGGAATCTTAAAACGAATGGGCAGAAGGACTTCAAAAGAACAGCTGGTTGAAATTATTGGAAAACTGCGAAAAGAAATACCGGATATCGCAATCCGTACTACATTGATTACCGGTTTCCCGGGAGAGACACAGGAACAACACGAAGAATTGATGGAGTTTGTAGATGAGATGGAATTTGACCGCCTCGGTGTGTTTACATATTCACCGGAAGAAGATACGCCGGCTGCTGAGATGCCGGATCAGATTCCAGAGGACGTCAAGGAAGACCGTCAGGCAGAACTGATGGAATTGCAGCAGGAGATTGCGTTTGATCTTGCGGAAGAGATGATCGGGCGGGAAGTGCTTGTCATGATCGAAGGAAAAGTGGCAGATGAAAATGCATATGTAGGAAGAACTTACAAGGATGCTCCAAATGTAGATGGGCTTATCTTTGTAGAATCAGAAGAGGAATTAATGTCGGGAGATTTCGCACGTGTCAGAATCACCGGCGCATTAGAATATGATTTGATGGGAGAGATTATATAATGAATTTACCAAATAAGCTGACGGTACTGAGAGTTTTAATGATTCCATTTTTTGTTGTATTTATGATCACACCTTTGGCAGAAGGGAATGGAAAGTATATTGCACTTGCACTGTTTTGTATTGCAAGCCTGACAGATATGCTGGATGGAAAGATTGCCAGAAAGCATAATCTTGTGACGAATTTTGGAAAATTTATGGATCCGCTTGCGGATAAATTACTAGTATGTTCTGCGATGATCTGCCTGATCGAGACAGGAAAGTTGCAGGCATGGATTGTTTTGATCATCATTGCACGTGAGTTTATCATCAGCGGTTTCCGACTTGTAGCGTCTGATAATGGGATTGTCATTGCCGCAAGCTATTGGGGAAAATTTAAAACAGTATCTCATATGGCGATGATCATTCTCTTGATATTGGATATTCAAAATCCGATTATGCAGACAATTACAACTGTTGTTGTATGGATTGGACTGATTTTGACAGTGGTTTCTCTTTTGGATTACATTGTGAAGAATAAACAGGTATTGACACAGGGTGGAATGTAAAAGAAGGATGAAGATCATGTTGGAAGAAGAAATTGTAAAAAAATTATTGGAAAAGCAGTATACAGTGACAACGGCAGAATCCTGTACGGGCGGTCTTCTGGCAGGAAGAATTTTGAATGTTCCGGGGGCATCGTCTGTGTATAACGAAGGACACATTACCTATTCCAATGAGGCAAAAGAGCGCCTGTTGGGGGTTTCCCATGGGACACTCGTAAGGTACGGAGCGGTCAGCAGGCAGACGGCCGAGGAGATGGCACGTGGAGCGGCGAAGGCGGCGAAGGCAGAGATAGGACTTAGCACGACCGGAATTGCGGGCCCGGGAGGCGGAACAAAAGAAAAGCCGGTTGGTCTTATCTATGTGGGATGTTGTATTGGTACAGAGACCTATGTCAAAGAATGTCGTTTTCATGGAACAAGAGAAGAAAACAGAAATGCGGCTGTGGAAGCGGCGCTGAAATTGTTGGAGGAAAATTTATAGTCATATTCAACAAGGAAAGTGTTTTTACAGAAAAACAATGTTTTATAATGTCGAATTATAAAAAATATGAAAAAAAATATAGACGAAAAGAGAAGTTTGTGAGAAAATAAGAATATATATGGCGTTAAAGTTCTAACAAACACCATAGAGAAAAAATCATACATATTTGAAAGGAGTTTTATCATGATTTATTCACATGAAGTACAAACTATGTGTCCAGTAGCTCAAGGCGTTAATCACGGACCAGCTCCAATCCCAGAAGAAGCAAAATGGGTAAAAGCAAAAGAAGTAAAAGATATCTCAGGCTTAACACACGGTGTGGGCTGGTGTGCACCACAGCAGGGAGCCTGTAAATTAACATTAAATGTAAAAGATGGTATCATTCAAGAAGCATTGGTTGAGACAATCGGATGTTCAGGAATGACACACTCAGCAGCTATGGCATCTGAGATTCTTCCAGGAAAAACAATTTTGGAAGCTTTAAATACAGACTTAGTATGTGACGCTATCAATACAGCTATGAGAGAATTATTCTTACAGATCGTATATGGTAGAACACAGAGTGCGTTCTCAGAAGACGGACTTCCAGTAGGAGCAGGTCTTGAAGATTTAGGAAAAGGACTTCGTTCACAGGTTGGTACAATGTACGGAACATTAGCAAAAGGTCCTCGTTACCTTGAGATGGCTGAAGGATATGTAACAGGTATCGCTTTAGATGCAGACAATGAGATCATCGGATACCAATTCGTAAGTCTTGGAAAATTAACAGATTTCATCAAAAAAGGTGATGACCCTAACACAGCTTGGGAAAAAGCTAAAGGACAATATGGCCGCGTAGATGACGCTGTTAAGATTATTGACCCAAGAGCAGAGTAAGAGAAGGAGGACGTAAAAAATGGCTTTATTTGAATCATATGAAAGACGTATTGATAAAATCAATAGCGTGTTAAATAGCTATGGAATCGCTTCTATCGAAGAAGCTGAAAAAATCACAAAAGACGCTGGACTGAACGTTTACGATCAGATCAAAGGAATCCAGCCAATTTGTTTTGAAAACGCTTGCTGGGCATACATCGTAGGTGCTGCAATCGCAATCAAAAAAGACTGCAGAAGAGCTGCTGATGCTGCTGCAGCAATCGGTGAAGGTCTTCAGGCTTTCTGTATCCCAGGTTCTGTTGCTGACCAGCGTAAAGTAGGTCTTGGACATGGTAACTTAGGAAAAATGTTATTAGAAGAAGAGACAGATTGTTTCGCATTCTTAGCAGGTCACGAATCATTCGCAGCAGCTGAAGGTGCTATCGGTATCGCTGAAAAAGCTAACAAAGTACGTAAAAAACCTTTACGTGTTATCTTAAACGGTCTTGGAAAAGACGCTGCGCAGATCATCTCAAGAATCAATGGATTTACATATGTTGAGACAGAGATGGATTACTACACAGGAGAAGTAAAAGAAGTATTCAGAAAAGCATACTCTGACGGACTTCGTTCAAAAGTTAACTGCTACGGCGCTAACGATGTAACAGAAGGTGTTGCAATCATGCACAAAGAAGGTGTTGATGTTTCTATCACAGGTAACTCAACAAACCCAACACGTTTCCAACATCCAGTAGCTGGTACATACAAAAAAGAATGTATCGAACAAGGTAAAAAATATTTCTCAGTAGCTTCAGGTGGTGGTACAGGACGTACACTTCACCCAGATAACATGGCAGCAGGTCCAGCTTCTTATGGTATGACAGATACTATGGGACGTATGCACTCTGATGCACAGTTTGCTGGTTCTTCATCAGTTCCTGCTCACGTAGAAATGATGGGACTTATCGGTGCTGGTAACAACCCAATGGTTGGTATGACAGTAGCTGTTGCAGTTTCTATCCAGGAAGCAGCAGAAAGCGGAAAATTCTAAGAAACCGCGTAAATACGGGATTCTTAAATGCAATAAAAAGTGATAAAGCAGGCAGAGTGATAAACTCTGCCTGCTTTGCTTTTCAATATCTTTTCAGTCGATTATAGCTCTATTTTTTCAGGAAATGCTTCTTCTCTTAGAATTCCCCACATTTTTTCAATATAAGAAAGTGTATAGAAATTTTCATAATAATGATAATAAAAGGCTCCTTTTAAAGTCATCGTGTAAATACCGTTTTCTTCTGTAAGAAAACCTAAAAGCTTTGCTAAGTTCAATTCAATCCCATAGACACTTTTTAGGGATACACCAAAGAAGTTTTCAAAATCTTTGGGATTTATTTTGGTACTGTAGGCAGTCCAAAATAAATAATACAGCATTCGTTGACGCAAAGAAAATCGAGTTGTTAATGAAGTTGGAAGTTTGTTTTCTTTACATCTTTCGCAATAAGCTTCTACAGAAAACGTGTTGATTTTGAATTGGTCATCTAATAAAGTTGCGGCAGAGCACCCAAAGCCTAAAAAATTATCTCTGGTCATGGAAGAATAGGATGCCTTTTTCTCATTTGAGAATGTCCAAATGGAAGTGCGGATATACCCTTTGTCTAAACAGTAATGTGTAACAGCATTTAAAAGTAGTTGTTTTTCCTTTTTAGACATCGCTGCTACTGAACTTGACGTAAAAGCAAAATCAATGAACGGATAAATGGCTATATGATTCGCTCCGCTTTGAAATGCTTTGTCGATATCAGATTTTAAATCATCAAACGTTTGATTTGGAAGTGCAAAAATAAAATCCATTGAAACTGTTTCAAATGGAACTTCCGATAGTGTTTCTTTTAGTTTGACAGCATCAACAGTTGTTCGACCTAAAATATTTTGGAATTTATTTTGGAAGGATTGGATTCCAATGCTGATTTTTGTTACTCCGGCATCTCTTAGAGTCTGTAAAACTGCCGGGGTTACATTATCAGGATGCAATTCGACGCCAATTCCTTCTGTGATGATAAAATGTTCTTGGACAGCATCAATGATTTCTTTAATCCGTTCTACTGCAAGAGCCGGTGTGCCGCCTCCAAAGTATAAACTGGTAACCTTTTTTCTGCCGATGTGTTGACTTCCGACAAGATGAATTTCATGGAGCAGAGAATCGATATACCGGTCACATAGTTTTGCTGAATACAGAGTTTTGCAATAAGGGCAGAAATTGCAAATGCTTCTGCAAAATGGAATATGTACATATAGTCCTAAATTTTGACAGTCAGAATAGGGTAGCTTTTGATTATACTCATTTTGAAAGATAAATGGTTTTGTTGACCGAGTCAGCCACATTCTGGTGAGGGTTGTTATTGTTTTCATATTACTCCTAAATATATTTTAAATAAGTTTTCAGCATTTCAAAAATAATTTTTGGTGTTCCTTTAAATAAAAGAGTGTATTCTGCAACAAAGAAATATCCACATTCGTTACAAAGTCCCGGAATATCAATACAGCGTCCGCAGGTTGAAAGTTTGCCGTTCTCTATGACAACACATTGGTCGCACGGTGTTGGAAAGTTATTGTTGATTAAATATGGAAAGGCACTTTGTAAATTAAATACGGGCACGTTTTCTTTCATCATTTTTTTAATGACTTCACAGCAGTCTGCTTTTTCTTTTTTGGAAAGAGCCAATTCTTTCGTGTCGGGATACGGTGTATGAAAGTTAAAAGAAACAGCACGGACATTTTTAGTATCGCGTGCGGCAATACAAACATTTTGCACCGTATTTTTGTTTATTTGGTTGATTGCCATATAAAAGCAGATATTGTCGGAAGTTGCATTTTTAATATTTTCCATAATGATGTCGTAAGTGTCTCCGCGAATTGCATTATGGTGTTCTCTATCGCCATCAATACTGAGTAAAATTAAATCGGCTTCCGGCAAATCTAAAGGGAATGTTCCATTTGTAACTACGTTTACAATTAAGAATCCCATTTCCTTTGCTTCTATGACTAAATCCCGCAAACAATGGGTTCCCTCTTTCCACAGAAATGTCTCTCCTCCGCAGAAAAAAAGTATACGGATTCCCATATCATACAGTTGCTGCATTTCCTTTCGAATTTGCGAGTAAGGATGAATGATTGCTGTGACGTTATTGACAGAACAATGTTTGCATTTTAAATTACATTTATCTGTAACAATAATTGTGCCGAGGATAGGCTCTTTTTTCTTGAATAGGATAGTTTTGATACCAAAATTTGCGAAATATATAAAGGAAGAGAGTTTCATATCATTTCTCGCTTTCTTAGTGTCTGTTTCGTTCAGGCATACAGTGTGGACAACCGTTTCTGGTTACAGCAAGCATTGACGCGAAAAGAACTGCTTCTGTATAGGTGTCACAGCTAAAAACATGTTCCGGATAAATTTCATCGATATGGCAATCCGGTGTCTCACGGTCCAGATCATGGATTTCTCCGGTGTTTTTGTTTAAAATAAATTGTTTTCCATTAAAAGGTGTGTGATTTCGTCTCATATAAAGTATTCCTCTTTCTCTTTTGTTTTGCATTGAAGATGCATATAAATAAATTATAGGAGATTTCAAGGAAGAAAACAAGAAAAAGTATTTAGAAAAATTTCTAAATACCTATTGCAAATGAAACGAAAAGGTGTTATTGTATTTGCAAGCTATTTAGAAAAAAATCTAAATGCTTACGAAAGAAAGGTGGGATGTCATGAGTTTTGCAGAAACATTCAAAGCGCTTTCAGATCCTGTTCGACGAGAAATTTTAATGTTGTTGAAGAAAGGAACATTATCCGCCGGAGAAATCGGCAGTCATTTTGATATGACAGGTGCAACTATTTCTTATCATTTGGGAATTTTGAAAAAGGCAGATCTGATATGTGAGACAAAGTATAAAAACTATGTGTATTATGAGTTGAATATTTCAGCAGTGGAAGACATTATGCTCTGGCTGGCAGATTTGAAAGGAGAGGTGTAGTGTGAAAGAGTACAGAGGAAAAATTATTTTAACAAGTGTAGTGACGGTTCTTCCGATTGTAATCGGATTGCTTTTATGGAACCGGCTTCCGGATACGATAGCGACGCATTTTACGTTTGATAATGTCGCAAATGGGTGGAGCAGTAAGCCATTTACTGTTTTGGGCCTTCCAATTATTTTGACAGTACTTCACTTGGTTGCAGTGACAGTTTCGTTAAATGATCCGAAGCGAAAAAATATTGGCGGAAAGATGCTTTCGGTTGTATTTTGGATTGTACCGATTGTTTCGTGGGTTATGTTTTTGTCTATTTATACAAATGCATTAAATATGTCAATTAATATCAGCATGATTTCGGGAGTTTTGGTCGGTACGATTTTTCTTGTTACGGGAAATTATATGTCTAAGAATCGACAAAATTATACAGTCGGAATCAAGCTTCCGTGGACTTTGAACAGTACGGAAAACTGGAATCGGACAAACCGGTTTGCCGGAAGATTATGGCTGGTAGCAGGTGCTATTATGCTTGTCAACATATTCTTGAATCAAACTGCAATTTTGATTGGAATGATTGTTGTGATTGGGGTTGCTCCTGTCATTTATTCATTTGTATTATATAAAAAGGGAATTTAAAAGAGATGTCTGTGCCAAGAATGGTACAGACATTTTTGCTGGTAAAATCGAAACAGATAGGATATAATGAAAGCAGAGATATTGTGAAAAAGTAAGGGGTAATTATGCTGGATAAAAAGAGATTTTTGGAAGAATATAATATTACAGAAGAAGCTTTTCGGGAAGCAGATATTGAATGGGAAGAACTTGCGAAAATTTATGAGAGCTATCAGAAGATTGAGGGGGATTTGCGAGATATCGGAAAGGATTTTGTAGATGACTACCTGTATGATATCGAAAAAGCGGGAATCCATTCTTATCGTTATCGAACGAAAGCGCCGGGGCATCTGATTGAAAAAGTCATTCGGAAACGAAGAGAAGCTCCGGAAAAATTTGCGTTTTTGAATCATGAAAACTACTATAAATATTTTACCGATTTAATCGGAATACGTGTGTTTTTCCTGTATCGTGAGGATTGGATTTATTTTCACAATTATATTACAAAGGTGTTTGAGAATAATCCGGATATCTATGTGGAGAACAGATTAGAGGATTTTGATGAAAATCCGGCACATTATTATATTGCAGAGCGGCCGAAGGTATATAAACGTTCAGGGGACAGTAAGATTTATGATGAACGATTAATCGATATTAAAGCGGGAGGAATTTATCGGTCTCTTCACTACATTATTAAGTACAAAGGATATTATGTGGAAGTGCAGGGAAGAACGCTGTTTGAAGAGGGCTGGAGTGAGATTGACCATGATATTGTCTATCCGTATTTTAAAAATGATCCAATGTTGTGTGATTTTTCAACATTGCTGAACCGTTTGTCCGGAATGGCGGACGAGATGAGTTCTTATTTTCGAAGAATGAAAGAAGAAAAAGTAAATATGGAGCGTGAAAAAGCGCGTGAGAAAGAATAGGATGTAGGAAACTACATTCTATTTTATTAGAGGAAATTCTTTTTACACCGATAAAGAAATTTGTGCATATGATAAACAAAAAAGGAAATTTGATCGTTGAGAACAGATTTATATCAGTTTGCTGTTGTGGGAGGAGATTTGCGGCAGTGGTATCTTGCGGATATTTTGGCTTCAAAAGGGCATGGTGTATTGGCATATGGTTTGTGTAAAGATGAGAAGATTGAAAATGTAAAATATGTTTCATCGGTAAAAGAACTGATACAGGAAGCAGAGGTATTAGTGTATCCGATTCCCTTTTTGAGTCCAAATCGAATGTCTGGGGCAGAATTAAAAGAGCGAAAGGAAATGTTGTCCTGCCTTCGGAAAGGACAGATTTTTTTTGCGGGGTGCATTCCAAGAACGGTCATGCAACAAATGGAAAGTCAGAAAGTTCGTGTTTTTGACTTGATGGAAGACCATTGTCTGGCAGTGGAAAATAGTGTTGCAACAGCAGAAGGAATGATAGCAGAAGCGATGATACGAAGTCCTAAAAATCTTCGGGGGAGCAGGTGTCTGATATTGGGATATGGAGTTTGCGGAAGAATGCTTGCTTCTTATTTGAAAGGGATTCGATGTGAAGTCGGAGTCGTAGATAAAAGCCAAACAGCCTGCGCCTGTGCAAGAGCTGATGGAATGTATGTTGTAGAAACAGATCGTTTTTTGCAGGAAATGAAAACAGCAGATATTATTTTTAATACCATTCCGGAAAGGATTTTATCGGCAAAACAACTGTCGTATGTGAGAAAGAGTGCATGGATTTTGGATATTGCTTCCGGAGATGGTGGAGTGGATTATGCGGCTGCACGAAAAATGGGCGTGCAGGCGGTGAAACTTCCGGGGCTTCCGGGAAAATATGCACCGTATACTTCTGCCCAGATTATCGCGGATACGATTTTTCAAAAATTGAGAGAGTCTGTTGCTTAATAGAAGATTGAGGGAGGAGATATAATGGAATTGACCGGAAAAAAGATAGGGGTTGCCATGAGTGGCTCCTTTTGTACTTATGAGAATGCATTTCAGGAACTTCAGAAACTGGTGGAGGCGGGGGCAAAGGTGCAGACCATTTTTTCAGAGGCGGCTCAGACGATTGACAGCCGGTTTGGAAAGGCAGAGGAGTTTGTGCGAAGAGCGGAGATTCTGACCGGAAGAACACCAATGCTTACAATTGCAGAAGCGGAGCCGATTGGGCCCAAAAGTCTTTTGGATCTTTTGATTGTTTTGCCATGTACAGGAAATACGATTGCAAAACTTGCAAATGGAATCACCGATACGCCGGTATTGATGGCGGCAAAGGCGCATCTTCGAAACGAAAAACCACTGCTGTTATCTATATCTACCAACGATGCACTTGGTATGAACATGAAAAATATCGGTCTGCTTTTGAATGCGAAACACGTTTATTTTGTGCCGTTTGGGCAGGATAATCCGGAAAAAAAGCCGAATTCGATGATCGCACATACTGAATTGCTGTGTGAAGCGGCGGAAGCGGCACTGGACGGGAAACAGTACCAGCCGATTCTTCAATAAGGTTGGAAATGCTCTGAAAAACTCGTTGCAGTTCAGGGCATTTTACATATTTTGTACTAGAAAAAATGAAAAGAGAGCGATATAATGAAATGCATATGAAAAAAAGGGGGAATACGATGGCGAAAAACATGACAGAAGGGAAACCTTTAAAATTGATACTGGTTTTTATGCTTCCGGTTTTATGCGGAAATCTATTTCAGAATTTTTATAATATTGTAGATTCGATGATTGTCGGAAGATTTTTAGGAGTAGATGCACTGGCGGCAGTTGGAAGCACCACTTCATTAAATTTTCTTGTAGTCGGCTGGATTACCGGAATGACGAGTGGCTTTGGAATTTTGATTTCACAGGCGTATGGTGCAAAAGATGAAAAACGGTTAAGACATTATGTGGCGATGTCGACTTATTTGTGTGTAATACTGGCAATTATTATGACAACAGGATTGCTGCTGGCGAATGGCTGGATCTTGACGACAATGAATACACCGGAAAAAATTTATGCAGATACATGGAAATATATTGCGATTATTTATGCGGGACTTCCGGCAACGATTCTTTACAATATGCTTGCTGCGATTGCAAGATCTTTGGGAGACAGCAAGACACCGCTTGTTTTTCTTGTGTTATCTTCTATTTTAAATATCGGGCTTGATTTTCTTTTGGTGGCGGTAATTCCGCTTGGAGTATCAGGCGCTGCTTATGCGACAGTCGCATCTCAGGCGGTATCCGGTGTTTTGTGTTTGGTTTATGTATGGAAAAAATATGAGATTGTACATTTCGGAAAAGAGGAGAGAGCAATTTCATTGCGGAGTATTCAGAAACTTTTGGCGATGGGAGTTCCGATGGCGCTGCAGTTTTCTATTACAGCGATTGGGACGATGATTGTACAGTCTTCGCTGAATCTGCTTGGCTCTATGTACATTGCATCTTATTCTGCAACAAGTAAGATTCAGAACATTGTAATGCAGGTATATATGGCGTTGGGAGCAGCGCTTGCTACATATGCAGGACAGAATTATGGAGCGGGAAAAGTTGACAGAATCAAAAAAGGATTGAATGTCAGTATTGGCGTGACTGCTGTTTACAGTATTGTCATTATGGTCGTGGCATTTTTCTGGCTGCCTTCTTTTGTCAAGATATTTGTGGCAGATCCAACGGGGGAACTTCGGGCGATTGCGGAGCAGATGTTTCATATCAGTCTTTGGTTTTATTTCCCGCTTGGGCTTATTTTCTTATATCGAAATACACTTCAGGGTATTGGAAATGGGTTGGTGCCGATGCTTGGAGGTGTGTTTGAATTACTTGCAAGGGGACTTGCTGTATTCTTACTGTTTGAACCGCTTCAGTTTACCGGAATCTGTATCTGCGATCCGGCTGCATGGGTAAGTGCATTGATTCCGCTTATCCCGTATTATTATTGGTATGTGCGGAAAATGACGTCAGGCGCGAAAAAATAAGTGAAGACACTTACGCTTTTTTTACAGAAGGTATATACAAGTTTTACTGTTCAGTGATATACTTTTATAATAAAAACAAGTGAGGAGTGATCATATGCCTGCATTTTATGCACACGAACGATTCGGGAAAAAAGTCTGGCAGCAGACAGAGGGGGATCTTAAGGAAATTATTCGGAGTCATTATCCGCAGTTCCGGATTGGACTTCAAGGTCCGGATATTTTTTTCTTTTATCGTTTATATACGAATAATAAAGTTTCAAAATACGGAACAGATATGCATGCGGTTTCGGCATACCCATTCTTTTTACGAGCGTTGGAAATCGTGCGCCGAAAAGGGAGAGAGACGAAAGAATATACATATCTCTTAGGTTTTCTTTGCCATTATATTTTAGACAGCGAAAGCCACTCCTATGTAGATGAGATGATTCGAAAGACGGGAGTGGAACATGTGGAAATCGAAGAAGAGTTTGAAAAGAAACTGCTTCGTATTGATAACAAAGATCCACTTGCTTATCCGATTGCAAAACTTGTTCCAACAGATTGGAATACGGTGGAAGCAATTGCGCCATTTCATCCGGCAGTTGATAAAAAGCAGATTCGAAATTCGTTGTTTTATTTAAAAGGTTTAAAGCACCTTTTCACAGCGCCTGGAGCAGTTAAGCAGACAGCAATTAATTCGGCGCTAAAGCTTACCGGAAAGTATGCTTCGCTGAAAGGAATTATGAACCAGCGGATTGACAATCAAAAATGTGTTGAGAGTAATATAGGACTTTTGCGTCGATTTGACAATGCTGTTTCTGTGGCGGTTCAGATGATACAAAGTTTTGATGAGAGTGTGAAAATGGGAAAGGAACTGGATGAGCGATTCGAACGTACATTTGAGTAAAAGGGAGAGCGTATGGAAAAACAAAAACTGACGAACAAGGAAAAGTATTGGATTCTTTATGATGTGGGAAACTCTGCATTTGTATTGCTTGTTTCCACGATCATACCGATTTATTTTAATTATTTGACCGGAACTGCAGGCGTATCAGAAGTTAATTCTTTGGCTTATTGGGGATATGCGGCTTCCGCGGCAACTATCATAGTAGCATTGATTGGACCGATTCTTGGAACAATTGCAGATACAAAGAATTATAAGAAGCCGCTGTTTACGATCAGTATGATGGTCGGTGTGATTGGTTGTGCGGCGTTAGCATTTCCGACTTCGTGGGTTGTGTTTTTAGCTGTTTTTGTCATTGCAAAAGTCGGATATAATGCAAGTTTAATTTTTTATGATTCTATGCTGGTTGATGTTACAGAGCATGACCGAATGGATGTGGTATCTTCTTACGGATATGCGTGGGGATACATCGGAAGCTGTGTACCGTTTATTATTTCGCTTGTCTTCGTGCTGATGTACGATAAAATCGGAATTACGATGGGGACAGCTATGATGATTGCCTTTTTCTTAAATGCCGCATGGTGGTTTATCGTGACGATTCCGCTGCTGAAAAATTATGAACAGGTGAATTTTGCACAGATGCCGGCGCATCCGGTGAGTGACAGTTTTCAGCGATTGGGTCATACTTTAAAAGATATTAAGAGAGAAAAAAATATCTTTTTATACTTGCTTGCTTTTTTCTTCTTTATTGATGGGGTGTACACGATCATTGAGATGGCTACTGCGTATGGAAGTGCGTTGGGACTTGATTCTACCGGATTGCTGCTTGCACTTTTAGTTACACAGATTGTAGCGTTTCCGTTTGCACTTATTTTTGCAAAATGTTCTAAGAAATATGCGACTGATTTATTGATTAAAATTTGTATTTTGGCGTATACGGGAATTGCATTGTTTGCGATTCAATTGGATAAGCAGTGGGAGTTTTGGCTTCTTGCTGTTTTGGTAGGAATGTTTCAAGGAGCAATTCAGGCATTGTCACGTTCTTACTTTGCAAAAATCATTCCGGCTGAAAAAGCAGGGGAGTATTTCGGCATTTATGATATTTGCGGAAAAGGAGCGTCTTTTCTTGGGACGACGCTCGTGGGAGTGATTGCTCAGCTTACAAACACAGCGAATGCGGGAGTTGCCATGATTACGATTTTGTTTGTCATTGGTTTTATATTATTCTGCAAAGCTGCAAAATTGAATAAATAAGAGGGTTGATGAAAATGATTAAATTACTTGCAGTGGATATGGATGAGACTGCTGTAAATAGCAGACACAGAATGACAAAGGTAACGAAAGAGGCTTTGCGTGAGGTGTATGCGAAAGGAATCCACGTTGTTCCGGTAACCGGACGATGTCTGGAAGGGCTGCCTGCAAATATGCGGGGAATGGAGGAACTTTCGTATATTATTACGTCAAACGGTGCAAAAGTTTATGACTGGAAAGAGAAAGAGGTTTTATACCGGAAACTTATTTCCAATGAAACAGCGTGTGATGTTTTGAAAATTTGTCAACAAGACGCACTTGGGATTGCCATTCATCAGGAGGGGAAATGTTATGACAATTCCAAAGTGCAGGCGCTTTATCGAAAGCTGGCATATCACGGAGATTTTAAAATGCGTGAGGCAATCAAAGATTTGTGTGGGTTTGTGAAAAAAAGCGGAAAGCCGATTGAGAAGATTCAAGTATTTTCTGGAAAGAAAGAAAAATTAGAGAGTATCAAAAATAAATTGGAGCCGTTTGATGATCTGGAATTGGCGATTTCTACCAGTGGCTATATAGAAATTACACAGAAAGATGCACAAAAAGGGAAAGCGTTGGAGCATCTTTGCAGATATTTGGGAATCCACATGGAGGAAGTGATGGCAATTGGTGATAATGAGAATGATCATTCTATGCTGGTGAGAGCCGGATATCCAATTGCGATGGGAAATGCCAATGAAGAAATCAAGAAGATTGCAAAATATGTGACGGCAAGTAATGATGAAAGCGGGGTTGCCAAAGCGATTTATGAAAAATTGTTATAAGAAAAAGTGGTGCCTTGGAGTTCTTTTGTATATTTTGGTATTGTTGTTTGTTGCGAATGATGCGTGGATTTATAAAACACCGATTGCAAAAATCACGCATGTGAAAGAAGAACAGACCGCATCTAGAAAGGCAGTGCGGGGCGGAAAAGAACTCTATTATAAACAGACTATGGAAGCCAGAATACTAAATGGAACAGAAAAAGGACAGAATATCGTATTGAAAAATACATATACCTCTTCGATGATTACCGGACAAAAGTATCATAAAGGGGACAAGGTGCTGCTTAATTCAAATGGCGGGAAGGCAACCGGCACGATTAAAACATTAAAGAGAGATACGTATCTGGCGGCAATTTTCGGTGTGATTTTATTCTTGCTTATTGGAATTACAAAAAAGCAAGGGCTGCGAACAATCTTTACAATGATTGTCAATCTGGTGATTTATAGCGCCGGATTTTTGTTGTATTTGCGGGGATATGATATTTTAAGAGTCTGCAATGTGCTTGCGGTTGTGTTTACACTGGTCACGATATTTTTTTTAACCGGACTGGACAGAAAAACAGTGGCGGCTATATTATCGACGCTTTGTGTTCTGGCGCTGATTATGGGAATTTTCCTATTTACTATGAATCATACCGCGGCGCTTGATTATTCCATGATGGAGTATCTTGGAAGTACGGAGCATCCGGAAGATGTGTTTGTCGCAGAAGTTCTGTTTGCGGGGCTTGGTGCTATTATGGACGTTGCTGTTACATTGTCGGCGGCAATGGGAGAACTGATTCGGAAAAAGCCGGATATCTCTATAAAAAAACTGTATCTTTCCGGAAAGGAAGTAGGATATGATATCATGGGAACTATGATCAGTGTTCTTCTATTTACGTTTGCAGCTGGTTTGATTCCATCTTTTTTGATTCGCATGAACAACGAAGTTGCGTTTTTCACAAATGTAAGATTGTATATTCCGTTTGAGATTTCAAGATTTTTGATTGAGAGTATCGGAATTGTGGCAGCGATACCGATTTCAATCGTAGTTGCTTCCGCTTTGTTCAAACTGCAGATTAGAAAGGGGAGAGAAAAATGATAGGAGTACTTGCACTTGTATTGTTCCTTCTCCTGATTTTAATCGGAGGAGACCGAGGCGCGGTGGCTGTACTTGCACTGTGCGGCAATATTGCTGTACTTGCGTTTACCGTGATATTATTGGCAAATGGAGCGCCTCCGTTTTTGGTGATTTTTGCGGCGACACTCAGCATCAGTTATATTACTTTGCTGAAACAGAATGGAAATAATTTGAAAACTCGTTCGGCATTGTTGTCGGTTGCTTTGATTATGTTTGCTTTATCCATCTGTATTTATCTGGGTGTATGGAAAACAGGAAGCGGTGGACTAAACGAGATTCAAATGATACAGGAAGATGTTCAGCTCTATTATACGATGGATATTGATATTCATATGCAGCAGATTGCAGCAGGCATTGTTATTTTAAGTGCATTGGGAGCTGTGATGGATACAGCGCTTTCTGTGACTTCGGCTGTTTATGAAGTGTCTGTGCATAAAAGCGGGCTTGACCGGAGGGAATATTTTCATTCCGGACTTCAAGTTGGAAAAGACATCATCGGAACAACCGTTAATACGTTGCTGTTTGCATATTTTGGGGAGTCGATGATGATGTTTGCGTATTTACAACAGGGGAAATATAATTTAGAAATGGTTCTAAACTCTAAATTTTTATTTCAAGGTCTGGCGATGATGTTTGTCGGGGTAATCGCATGTCTTTTGGCGGTTCCGATTTCTGCCTGGACGGTGTCTCAGATGTTGACAAAAGAGGAGGAAAAAAATGATAAAAGCAGTGCTGTTTGATATGGATGGAGTTTTGATTGATACAGAGAAATATTTGACGCAGTTCTGGCAGCAGGCGGCAGCAGAAGCAGGATTGTCTTTGACGATGGAAGACTGTTATCAATTTCGAAGTTTTGCAAGTAAGTTCGCATCTGTGGCGTTTCAGGAAAAATACGGAAAAGAATATGATTATTTTTCAATTCGTGCACGAAGAAAAAAATTGATGAAAGACCATATTGAGAAGAATGGGATTGAGATAAAACCGGAAGTGAAAGAGACACTTCAAAAGCTCAAGGAAAAAGGACTGCAGCTTGCAGTTGTAACGGCGACAGATGAAGAGCGGACCAAACAATATTTGACAGAAATCGGAATTTACGATTGGTTTGATTCGATTATCTGTGCGACGATGGTAGAACGGGGAAAACCGTTTCCAGATGTATATCTTTACGCGTGTGAAAAAATCGGATATCGTCCGGAAGAATGTATGGCGGTAGAAGATTCGCCGAATGGGATTCGGTCCGCATCAGATGCCGGGTGTAAAACGGTAATGGTACCGGATTTGACAGAACCTGATGCGGAAAGCCAGAAAAGAGTTGTTGGCGTAGCAGACACATTGTGTGGTGTGTTTAAATATATTGATTAAGACTTAGCTATTTTGTTTTTTCATATCTGCTAGGATTTCTCTGGCAAATGTATCAAGCATGTGAATCGTTGTGCGCATATCATCTCGAGTCGTTTCGGGATGGAGTGCGCAGATTCGCAATACTTTTTTCCCATTTAAGACAGTTGTAAATACGGCAGCATATCCGCTTGCGAGAATGCGTTCAGAAATACGTTCGTGTAACAAATCTAAAGCTTCTTCGCTTATTTCATCGGAAGTATAACGGAAATTTATCATAGCAAGCTGAGACTTAGAGACAATTTCCCAGTGATCTAATTCACGGAGAGCTTCTTCTGCCCAAGTGGCAAGTTCAAAACCATGTTCAATTGCACTTCCAATTAAATCTGTTCCTAAAACCTGAAGAGTCAGCCATAATTTTAAACCGCGCGCAGGGCGGGTGAGTTCCATTCCGATATCCCATGGATTGATGTGTTCCGCATCGCCTTCGATGTCTTTTAAATATTCCGGATTTACATGAAAGCTTTTAAAAAGGTGTTTGATGTCTTTGACAAGAACCATTGCACAGCCGTATGTTTGAAACAGCCATTTGTGTGCATCCCAGCTCATACTGTCAGCAAGTTCTGTGCCTTTCAATAAATGACGGTATTTTGGACTTAATAAGACAGAAGCACCATAGGCGCCGTCAATATGGAACCATAGATTGTATTTGGAACAAATTACGCTGGATCGAAAGATATGCAGTGCGGAATGGGTAAAAGCAGTGCAGAAAAAAGAAAGAATACTATTTGTGACTTTAACTGAAGAGGGAACATATGAGAAAGAACAGATGACGATTCAAGAACTCGTAGAAAAACCATTTTTATTAACCGAACAGGGAGCTGCGTATCGATATGAGCTTGAGAGATTATTAGCTGATCGAGATTTAGAAATTTTTCCGATTTTAGAAATTGGAAATACAGAAACGATTATCCATCTGTTAAAAAAAGGAATGGGGTATTCTTTTTTGCCGGAATTTACAGTCAGAGAAGAATTGAGGAAAAAGCGTTTATCAGAAATTCAGACAGATATTCCTACAGTTGAGATGTATAGTCAGTTGTTATACTGTCGAAATAAATGGGTAACACAGGAGATGGAAAGATTTATTGAACTGGTAAAACAATATGAAGGGCAGGAAACGAAAATAGATTGACAATAAAACGTTTGTTCTGTATCATGTCTTTATAAAAGAATGAGAGATAGGAATTAAGAAGTTAAGAGAAGGAGAAAAAGAATTGGAATTTTTAAAAGAGGTCTTTTCACTCTATGGAGAACGAAAAGAATGGTTTATCCAGTTGATTTTAGAGCATATCGGTTTGTCTATGACAGCTATTTGTTTAGCCGGAATTATTGGATTGCTTTTGGGAATATGGATTTCTGAGCATGAATGGGCAGCAGCTCCAATTTTAGGAATAGCCAATATATTTTATACAATTCCGGCTATTTCACTTTTGGGAATGCTGATACCATTATTTGGCATTGGAAATACTACGGCAGTGATTGCGCTGACACTCTATGGAATTATGCCGATGGTAAGAAACACCTATGCAGGGATGAAAGGTGTGAGCAGCGAAATAATCAGCGCGGCAGAAGGAATGGGAAGCACAAAGTTTCAATTGATGATGAAAATTAAACTTCCGCTCGCACTGGATGTGATTATTGCAGGGATTCGCAATATGGTTGTTATGACTATTTCAGTTGCAGCGATTGCATCTTTTATTGGAGCAGGCGGGCTTGGAGTTGCCATTTATCGCGGGATTACGATGTATGACACGGCGATGACTTTTGGAGGAAGCCTTGTGATTGCCGTAGTTGCTTTGCTAAGTGATTTACTACTTGGACAATTAGAAAAATACATTAAGAGAAGGAGAAAAATGTAAAATGAGAATATTAAAAAAAGTGGCTGCATGCCTGTTGGCGGCAGTGATGACAGTCTCGGCAGCGGGGTGTGGAAGTGAAAAAAAGGAAACGGGAAAAGGGACAACAGGAACGATAAAAATTGCTACTAAACCGATGACGGAGCAGTATATTTTAGGGGAAATGTTAAAGCAATTGATTGAAAACAAAACGGATTATAAAGTTGAAGTGACAAAAGGAATTGGGGGCGGAACGAGTAATATTCATCCGGCTATGGAAAAAGGTGAGTTTGATCTGTATCCGGAATATACGTCCAGTGGCTGGGTGATGGTACTGGGAAATCAGGCAGGCGAGGTGTCAGATGACGAAATTCTTGAAAAATTACAGAAAGAATATCAGGAAAAATTTCAAATGACATGGCTTGGACTTTACGGATTTAATAATACATATGCTCTTGCAGTTAGCAAAAAGGTTGCAGATAAATATCAGTTAAAGAGCTGTTCTGATCTTGCGAAAGTTTCAAAAGATCTGGTGTTTGGAGGAAATCCGGACTATATTGAAAGAGAAGACGGTTTTCCGGGTGTGTGCAAAGCATATGGATTGGAATTTAAAAATGTAAAAGATATTGATATCGGATTGAAATATAAAGCAATGGAAAATGATGACATTCAGGTGACGAATGGATTTACGACAGATGCTCAGATTTCTAAAGATAATATAGTAGTACTTGAAGATGACAAAGGATATCAAGTGAACTATTTTTGTTCTACAGTTGTAAGAGAAGAGACATTAGAAAAATATCCTGATTTAGAGAAAATACTTATGTTGATGAACGGAATTTTATCTGATCAGGAGATGGCAGAATTGAATTATCAGGTGGAAGTAGATGGAAAAGATGAAGCGGTTGTTGCAAAAGATTTCCTTATCAAAAAAGGACTGATCGAGGAGTAGAACTATGGAAATGATAAAACTGGAACATGTAACAAAAAGCTTTGGAGAGCATACGGTATTAGATGATTTTTCTATTTCTATTCCGGAAGGTGAGTTTTTAACGGTAATCGGACGTTCTGGCTGCGGAAAGACTACGATGTTAAAAATGATCAATGGTTTGAATTGTCCGGAAAAAGGGAAAGTTTATATTAGTGGAAAAGATATTGGCGAAGAGAACATCATTGAGCTTCGGAGAAAGATTGGCTATGTGATTCAAAATAAGGGGCTTTTCCCTCATATGACAGTGGAAAAGAATATAACGTATGTTCCGGTAATTAGTGGAAAGAAAGATAAAAAGACAAATCATGAATTGGCGTGCAGATTGATTGAGACAGTAGGGCTGGATCAATCGATGCTCTCAAGATACCCTTCTGAACTGTCGGGAGGACAGCAGCAAAGAGTTGGGATTGCACGTGCTCTTGCAGCAAATGCAAGAATTATGCTGATGGACGAGCCTTTTGGAGCTTTGGACGAGATTACAAAACAGGCAATGCAGGACGAAATTTTAAAACTTCATCGTAAACTTGGCATTACGATTGTTTTTATTACACATGATATCAGAGAGGCGATGAAACTTGGTGACAGGGTGCTTGTGATGGATCAAGGGAAAATTGTTCAGCTTGATACACCGGAGAAGATAAAGAAAGAACCGGCGAATGAGTTTGTTTATCAGTTAGTGGGACAGAATTTGTTGTGAAAAATTAGAAGGTCTATGTGGTGAAAGTTTGAAAAAGAAAGAGACAGATTCAGATATACTTGAGTGGTGTGTGTTGAATTTGTCTTTTTTGATTCTATAAAAGCATTATAATAAAGCTGCAAATTTAAAAAGCAATGAAAAAAGATTGCTATTTAAAAAAGCAATTAAAATCAGTTGCTTTTGTACCGGAAATGCGATATGATTTACGTAGAAAAAGGGGTGATTTGTATGAGATATGCTGCTGTTATGTTTGATGTGATAGAATCACGAAAATATAGTGAGCGATATGAAGTGCAACAGATGTTAATGAATTGTATCGATTATCTAAATGGTATATATCGCGATAGCATAAAAAAAGAAGTGGTATCTAGTGCTGGAGATGAATTCCAAGGATTATTTTTAGATCTGCAATCGGCATTTGTATATATTCGAAAACTACAGATTTTGATTTATCCAATTAAAATAAGATGTGGAATAGGGTATGGAGCAATAAAGTATGATGTGGAAGAATGGACATCGGCTGCATTTGATGGAGAAGCATATTATCTGGCAAGGGCTGCAATTGTTTCAATTGGCAAACAAAAAAATAATGCGATATGTTTTCATACAAAATCTTTATATGACAAATATTTAAATATTTTGTGTTCCTCAGATATGCAGGTAAAAACAAGTCAATCAAAGACTGCGAAGCTCATAGAACTCGTTGCAGATATTATGTTACCACTTGTCTATCGGGAAGAAGATAAAAAATTTTATGAATTCATATTGGAAAGCAGACAGATTTTGATAGAACAAGGGCAGAAAAATAAGGGGAGAGACAAATATAGGGAAAATATGATCTTAAACGTAGAGTATGCTTTTGCTTTTGAAAACAGGGAGCACTATATGAAGAAGGAGAATAAAGAAGCAACATTTTGTATAGATGAATTCTGGGCATTTGGAATGGCGACAGAGATTGCCCGAATTATGAATACGACACGTCAAAATATCGATAGATATATTTCTTCGGGAAAGATAAAAGAAAGTAGAACAATGGATAAAGCGATATTTGAATTGCTTGGGGAGGATATATGGTAAATTATTTACTCTTGATAGTTTTGCATTTGTTAGGTGATTTTTATTTGCAGACAACTAAGGTTGCGCGGTGCAAAAATGCGAAAAAGAGCTCGGCTTGCGGGCTATGTAAGAAATGTGGAAAACACTCTTGGGTAAACTGGAAGTATTTGATGCTGCATTCGCTGTTATACATAACACCTTTTGTTGTTTTATACTTTATTATGAGGGCGGTATATGCAACTGCTATGATTGCTGTATTATGGGTAACACATATATTGATTGATGCTGGAACGTGTTATTTTAATCGAAAGAATAAGCAAACGTTAGTGTTTTTGGCTGATCAGGCATTGCATATCGGAATGATAGGTCTGCTCCTTCGATTTGTAACATTCAGCTGTTATATTGACGATTATTACGTAGCTTTAAAAGTAGTGTTTGTCGGTCTTATGTTGTTGATGCCTTGTTCAATTTTAATTAATAAATTGCTGCAAGATATATATCCAGAGAGCGAGGAGATGGGTATATTTGATATTGGATCGATGATTGGAATTATGGAAAGAATTTTGACTGTAATTTTCGCGTATTTTGACAATTTTCCGGCAGTAGCAATTATTATTACAATAAAAACTTGGGCTAGAACAAATGATCTTAAAGAGTCAGAGTTCAGAAATAAATACTTATTGGGAACTTTAACAAGTATGGTTTTAGCTCTAGTGATTTTTATCATTTATAAATTATTGTAGAAAAGAGAGGATTGAAATTATGAATATTCAAATATTTGGAACTAATAAATGCTTTGATACGAAAAAAGCGATGCGTTATTTTAAGGAACGGAATATTAAGTATCAATTTGTTGATATGAAAGAAAAGGGACTTAGTAAGGGAGAATATAATAGTATCAAACAGGCAGTAGGCGGATTGGAAAAAATGCTGAATCCTAAATGTAAGGACAAAGATGCACTGGCAATGATTCAGTACATTGCAGATGAAGATAAAGATGAGAAGGTGTTAGAGAATCAGAAAGTTTTATTGACGCCAATTGTAAGGAATGGGAAACAGGCAACAGTTGGATATCAGCCGGAAGTTTGGAAAGAGTGGAAATAGAAAGTCTGTTGTTGTTGAGACTCGTTTAGATGTGACAGAGATTCATAAATTAGCAGAGTTTGCTTTAAAGGTAATCTTAGTGAAAGTAAAAAATTATGCCAGTTTGATGAATGTTCAGTTTTGAATACAGGAGATTACAGAAACAGTACTTGACAAAATGGAAAAAGTAATGTTACTCTAATATTTGAAGAGCGAAAGCGTATTATATTATTTGTATAATGCGTTTTCGCTCTTTTTGTGTATTTGGCAGCATACTTCGCTGATAGATGAAAGCTGCTAATTTTTATAAAATGGAGGTATAAAAATTATGAAGAATCAAGTTTCTATGCAAAAAACAAAAGAACTTCTCACGCAATTAATATGGGAATTTATCGGAAGTATATTTATTGCGGCTGGAATTTATAACTTTGCCGTGCAGGCAAAATTTCCAATGACAGGATTTTCGGGTATTTCTATTATTTTATATCGGTTGCTGAATGTTCCGATTGGACTTTCAACTATTATACTAAATATCCCGTTGGCTATTATTTGTTATCGACTTCTCGGAAAGAAATTCTTTGTTAGCTCGCTGCGATGTATGGTACTTTCTTCTTTGATGATTGACTACGTAGCACCACTGTTTCCAGTATATGAAGGGGATCGATTATTAGCAGCTCTTTGTACAGGGGTATTTGGCGGAATTGGATATGCGTTGATTTATTCCAAAAATTCATCTACTGGTGGCTCGGACTTTATTATTATGGCAGTGAAAGCGATCAAACCACATTTATCTCTTGGGAAAATTGCATTTTGGTCTGATGTAGGAATTATTCTGGTGGGGGGAATCTTATTCCGCGATATTGACGGTATCATTTATGGAATGGTTGTAAATTTCATTTTTGCTGTTGCAGTAGACAAATTAATGTACGGAATAAATGCGGGAAAACTTGCATTAATCGTTACAGAACATGGCACCAAAATTTGCGAAGTGATAGATGAATGTTGTCAACGAGGAACTACTATTTTAAAAGGTCAGGGTGGATATAACGGAAATGAAAAACAAGTAGTTATGTGTGCTTGCAGCAACAAAGAAATGTTCCATGTACAACAAGCCGTAAAGAAAGCAGATCCGGAATCTTTTTTGATTGTGCTTGAATCCAATGAAGTTCATGGAGAAGGATTTAAGATGATACAGATTGGAGAACAATCAAATTAATAGAATAAAGAGAAGGATTGGATAATATTCTGAAGGCGGTGGTTAATAAGTGGGGGAATATGTTATATTGTCTGGTAGTTAGAATCTTGATTGAAAATATTGAGGTAGCAATCGAAGAATTTGCGTATGTACAATATAATCATGTACGTCCGCATTCTTATAATAACTACAAAACGCCTTACGAGGCACGCTACGGGTGGTGTTAGAATATAAATAGTACAAAATAAACATGACCATTTTCAATAAATATTATATGATAGTCATAGATCAAGAGAGGAGAATGGTTATGGCAAGAGGTACAAGGTATTCACAAGAGTTTAAGGAAGATGCAGTAAGATATCGGTTGGAGCATCCAGAGATTGCGCTTCGTAAGTGTGCTGAAAATCTTGGAATTAGTGAATCAGCACTAAAGAATTGGATGAAATCAGCAAAGGAACATGAAGGAACTGTTCCTACTCGTGGTTCCGGCAATTACGCAAGTGATGAGGCAAAAGAAATCGCACGTTTGCAACGAGAATTACGCGATACAAAGGATGCACTTGAAGTATTAAAAAAAGCAATCGGTATTCTGGGAAAATGACAAGAACTCTTTACGCTGCTACATCTAAATATGTAGAAGAAATCAACAACCTGCCTGTGAAACGTCAAGTTTCTGTCAGCGGGATACTGAAAAAATTGGACGTTTCACGATCTGGTTATAATGCATGGAAGAAGCGGGTTCCTTCGGACACGTCTATTCGTCGAACCGTTTTAAAAGAAAAAATCCAAAAAATTTATGATGATTCACATCAAAACTATGGTGCTCCTAAAATTGCGGCTGAATTGCGCAAATCTGGAGAAACTATTGCTGAAAAAACAGTGGGAAATTATATGCGTCAAATGGGAATAAAAGCGCAATGGATCAAACCGTATACTCAAACAACCATTGATTCTGATCTAAGCCAGGAACTGAAAAATATTTTGAACGAAAAATTTAATCCAGAACATCCAGATGCTGTATGGTGCTCAGATATCACTTATATTTGGACATATGAAGGGTTTGTATATCTTACCAGTATTATGGATCTATATTCCAGAAAAATCATTTCCTGGGTACTAAGTGAGACGCTGGAGGCATCTCATGTAGTAAAATGTATTGAAAAGGCAAAACAGTCCAGACATATTGAAAATCCGCTGATTTTTCATTGCGACAGAGAATGTCAATATGTATCAGAAGCATTCCACAAGGCAACGGAAGGAATGATTCACAGCTATTCTAAGAAAGCTTATCCTTGGGACAATGCCTGCATAGAATCGTTCCATGCCCTTTTAAAACGAGAGTGGATTAATCGTTTCAAAATTTTCAATTATACTCATGCATATAAATTGATTTTTGAATATATCGAGACATTCTACAACACAGTCCGTATTCATAGTCATTGTGGATATTTATCTCCGAATGAATATGAAGAACAATATCTAGAAAAGCTGGAAACATCTGTAACAAGCTTAGCAAGTTAACAATTACATAAAGAGAGAAAATTGGTTGTATTTAATTTGTACTTTTTCTTGACATAGGACCAATTGAATATTGCAATTTTCAAAATTCAATTGTGCTTACCCTGGTAAAGTGCTAAAATATATTTAATGACTTTATTGATTACACAGAAAATGGAGGCAAACCAATGGCTGTTAGTTACGATAAATTATGGGTAATTTTAAATGAACGTGAAATGATGAAAACGGATTTGATTAGAGCAGCAAAAATCAGTACCAATGCAATGGCGAAGCTCGGAAAGAATGAAGATGTTCGTGTGGGTGTGCTGGTTAAGATTTGTGAGACTTTGGATTGTAAATTAGATGATATCGTAGATATTGTTTAGCTGTAAATCTGGGAAGAATGATACATAACATTTGATGTAATGAAAAGGAGTGCAAATATGTCGGAAGATAAGAGATGGCAATTTGAACTTGAGGAATATATCCGGCAGGGTGAGCCGGAACAGGCAGAGAAAAGTGAAGCATGGCAGATTGCGATTGGTTTGCAGCAGGTGGATGGCCTGAAGACTTCTGCATATTTGCTAGATACTGCAAAAGAGCATATTGAAGGCAAAATCAGTATTGATGAGGCCCAGAAACGAATCCAGGGTTACTATGAGGAAAGAATTGATCGAAAAGAAAATGAGGATGAAACGAAAGAGGCTGATATTGTTTCGTCAAGAATTGCACAGCTTCTGGGAGAGAAAACATTTCAGTTTTCACCGGCAGAATGGATGTCGATTCATCGTCGCCTTTTTGAAGGTGTATTTGATCATGCCGGAAAAATCAGAACTTATAACATTACGAAAAAAGAATGGGTGCTGAAAGGTGATACGGTCATTTATGCATCATGGAATAGTATAAAAGACACGCTGGATTATGATTTTAGAACGGAAAAAGAGTTTTCATATGAAGAATTGTCTTTGAATGAGTCTATCAAACATCTGGTGAAATTTGCTTCTGATATCTGGCAGATTCATCCATTTGCAGAAGGAAATACAAGAGCAACAGCGGTATTTATTATCAAGTATATGAAGACGTTTGGATTGAAAGTAGACAATGATGCGTTCAAGAAACATTCCTGGTATTTCAGAAATGCTTTAGTAAGAGCAAATTATAATGATTTGAAGAATGGAATCCATGCAACAACAAAGTATCTGGAAATGTTTTTCAGTAATCTGTTGATGGAAACGGATTATGAGTTGAAGAATCGATATATGCATGTGGATTATGTTCTGGAACAGGATGAAAAAGTTGTACAAAGTGCAATGGAAGAAGTTTCAAAGGGCAAAATTTGCACTTTGAATTGCCCTTTAGATGAATTGGCAATTTTAAAACTGATTATAGAAAATCCGAACATTACACAAAAAGAGATTGCAAATAGAATTGGAAAATCAGAACGAACTGTTAAAAATAAGGTCGCTTTGTTGAAAGAAAAAGGATATATCCGAAGATTGAACGGAAAACGAAACGGGAAATGGGAAGTTCTGATAGATTTAGATTAACTGTTTCGTGAGAAAGGATACTGTTACATGGGAAATACAATAGATTATTACAACGAAAATGCAAAAAAGTTTATTGATGGAACAGTATCTGTTGATTTTAGGTCTATTCAAGATACATTTTTAGAATTATTACCAGGAAACGCAAAAATACTTGATTTTGGTTGTGGTTCTGGAAGGGATACCAAGTATTTCTTGGATCGGGGATGTAGAGTCGATGCAATGGATGGTTCATTAGAATTGTGTAAGTCAGCGAGTGAATATACAGGTATCACTGTAAAACACATGTTATTTCAGGAGTTAGATGAAAAAGAAATGTATGATGGTATCTGGGCTTGCGCATCTGTATTGCATGTTAAACGTGTAGAATTACCGGACATTATTCGTATAATGAGCTCTGCAACAAAGGCAAACGGAATTATTTATTTATCTTTCAAATATGGAGATTTTGAAGGGGAAAGAAACGGTAGATATTTTACAGATATGACAGAAGGGTCTATGGCAGAACTACTGGTAGATTTTCCTGAACTAAGAGTTGAAAAGCAATGGATTACTGGCGATGTAAGAGCCGGTAGAGGAGACGAAAGATGGTTAAATATGATTCTCAGAAAATAGATTATCAATTACATATCGATTCTGGGTATTATAATACGTTAGATATTGAAGGATTTTCTCGGATGATGAAAGACCCTTCATATTGCTATAAGTTTTATTGGTTAGAGGCTATTGTTCAATTGATTTCAGAAGATAGGAAAGAAGCTTCTTATGATGAAATTATTAATGAAATGATTTCTAATGCCTGGTATTCTGTGTTGGAATTTCATGTACATCTTAGTGGTATTTGGGGCGATGGAGAGATTAAGGATAGCCTAGAAAAGGCTGTTTTAAAGTTACGTAAGCTGAGTGATTTGTCAAGTAATGCTTCAAAGGTAGAAATAAAGAATAAGATTGTCGAGTACAACAAGGAACTGCATGGAGAGAAGATGACTCTTACACAAAATGTACCATACAAGGCATTGTCCGGATTTGCTAATCGGTATTCTGAACGTATTGATTTAAACAGTAGTGCAGGAAGAATGATGGCTTATTATAATCGGATTAATGGAATTAAAAGCCCACTTCCATATACATTTGGTGAACAAAAAGGTCTGGAACGAAAAATCATATTTCACGAATCGTGGATTAAAATGATTCAAGACAATATGGTTGCAATTCTAGGTTGGATTCAGTATGAAAAAGTACGCTGGTTACAGAATAACAATCCTGAAGTTCCGGGCCTAGTATATAAACTGGCACCATTGGATGATAAAATGCGAAAACTTGGCCATGTTCGCAAGCTATGGGAAGGTGTTCTAGATATGACCAGCATTGTGGATGTATTTAAGAACGAACCAATTAAGAAAGAAGCGTATGATGTGGATCATTTCATTCCATGGTCATTCGTTATGAACGATGAGTTGTGGAATTTGATGCCAATGGATTCTTCATTGAATTCTTCGAAAAGCAATCGATTACCTCAATGGGATAAGTTTTTTATGAGATTCGCTCTGAATCAATATACGATGTACGAGTTGGTTCATGAGAAGGCAGGAATTAGGAAATTATATGAGTCTTGCTATAGAGATAATCTTCATTCTATCTGGGCAAGCCAGGAATTGTATCGAAAAGGAAATTCAAGAGAAGAATTCTATGGAATATTAGAAAGAAATATGCGTCCAGTTTATGATTCTGCTAGAAGACAGGGATATGAGGTTTGGATGCTATAATGTATAAGAGAATAATGAGGTATTGAGTTAATGGGAACCGATATTAAGCCAATAGTAAAGAAGATAGATGATAATGCACAAGGATTAAAAAGTTTCCAAGAGTCATTGGTACAAGGTGCATCAGAAAAAGAACAGGATATACTGTTGCAATTTCCAACGGTGTATATTCATAATTGGAAAAATACAGGAGATTATGAAGTATATATAGGAGAATCTAACAATATCATTCAAAGAACAAAACAGCATTATGAATCGGGCGTGGATGAGAAGAAATGGCAGCACCAGCTTTTACAGCAGGATGCGAGTTTATATATTATAGGGCATGAGCACTTTAATAAATCAATGACTTTAGATATTGAAAATCGTTTAATGCTATATATGATGAGCGTAGATCGTGTGCGAAAGATACATAATCTACGTGGAAATCCACAAAGTAGATATTATCCAGATTGTGAGATGGATGATATTTTTCGAATGGTTTGGAAGAAACTACGTAGAGATAATAAAGAGTTGTTCCCGAGCGAAAGTGCAATAAAGGATTCAGCGGTTTTTAAGGCATCGCCATTACATAAATTGACAGAAGAACAGGAAGTAGTAAAGAAGAATATTATTCAGAGAGTATTTGAAGCATTACAAAGCGGAAAACGAGGACAGTTAATCTTCATTGAAGGTGAGGCGGGAACCGGAAAGACTGTCTTGAATAGTAGTACATTTTATGAATTATTTGCGAGTGCCGAAGAACAAGAGTTGGAACCATTGAAATGTTGTATGATGGTAAATCATGATGAACAAATTACGGTTTACGAACAGATTGCTCAAAAACTGGGGTTAATTGAACGGTATGGAAATGTGGTATATAAACCTACTTCATTTATTAATAGACATACGGTAGATGACCCTATTGATGTTGCATTTATTGATGAGGCACATTTGCTATTAACGCAAGGTAAGCAATCCTACCAAGGTGATAATCAGCTTAAAGATATAATAGAGCGTGCTAGAGTGACAGTAGTGATGTTTGATGAGAATCAAATACTTACTACAGAGCAATATTGGGAATCACAAATATTAAATCAATATAGAAAGCTAGCAAAGTGTCAGAATAATTATTTTGAATTAAAAAATCAACTTAGAATAAGAGCATCAGAGGAAATTGTTGAATGGATTGATGATTTTACAAAGAAGCGAAAAGTATCACCTGTTCCACAGTATGGTGGCGGTTATGAAATTAGAATTTTTGAATCACCATTAGATTTAGAGCAGGCATTAAAAGGGAAAGCAGCGGATGAAGATCATAAGCTATCGAGATTGATTGCTACATATGATTGGGAATATAGTTCGAAGCCTCCTGCTGCTAGATTGCTAAAATATTGGGAAGTAATGATAGGCAAGTGGCACAAACCTTGGAATAGAGAATTAGATAGAGAACTAGGTAAGAAAGAAAAGCGAGCAAATAAGGCTTTATCTTGGGCTGAACAGCCACAGACGATTGATGAGATAGGTTCTACTTTTACAATTCAGGGATTTGATTTGAATTATGCAGGTGTTATTCTTGGACCATCTGTAAAGTATCGTAATGGAGAAGTGGTGTTTGATCCGTCTGCAAGCTACAATGCTAAAGCTGTTAGAAATAGAACTTTATCTGATGGAAGCAAGCAAAAATTTGGAGAGGAACTTATTCAACATGAGGTAAGAGTGCTTATGACACGTGGTGTGGAGGGATTGTATATATATGCATGTGATGATGCATTGAGAGAAGCACTTTTACAAGCAATGAAGTAGAAAGGGAATAGGCTTATGACACAAGAAACAATAAATCAGGTATTAAAATTTAGAGATGATAGGAATTGGAGACAGTTTCACAATCCGAAAGACTTGGCATTATCAATTAGCTTAGAAGCAGCGGAACTATTAGAAGTGTTCCAGTGGAGTGGTTCTGATACAGTATGTGAATCTAAAAAGGATAAAATCAGAGAAGAATTAGCAGATGTATTAAATTATTGTATCCTTATGGCAGATGCTTGTGGATTGGATATGGACGAGATTGTATGCGAGAAGATTAGGCGTAACAATGAAAAATATCCGGTGGAGAGGGCTAAAAATAATGCTAAAAAGTATAATGAGTTTTAAAAGTATACAATTCAAGAATTGTATCATAAAGGAAATTATAGAGAAGAATTCTAAGGAATAATAGAAAGAAATATGCGTCCGATCTGTGATTCTGCCAGAAGGCAGAGGGATGAATGTTATAAGATAAAAAGGTGAACATTATGAATCAAGATAAAATTGTTCAATTAAAACAAGGCTTATCTACAGCCTTTATAAATCAAAATATTTCATCAAACCTGGCCTATAAGCCACAGTTTGTATCGAACAACTATAAAGAAGGACGAAAGGTTATCTCATCCATTGAGGATGAGCTTTTGTCATGTGAAGAGTTTGCTATTAGCGTTGCATTTATTACGATGGGTGGAATCACACCTCTATTGCAGACATTACGAGAATTAGAACAACGTAGTATTCCTGGCAAGATTCTTACAACAGATTATTTGACTTTTAGTGATCCGAAGGCGCTTCGTATCCTTGCTAACTTTAAGAATATTGAACTGAAAATGTTTGTAACAGAGAATGCGAAAGAGGGATTCCACACAAAAGGATACATTTTTAAGAAAGAGGAAATGTACCGAATTATTGTCGGAAGTTCTAATATGACTCTTAGCGCGCTTACAACAAATCGTGAATGGAATACGAAAATTGTTTCCACAGAGCAGGGGGAATATACAAAGAATGTTGTTGCAGAATTCGAGCAGTTATGGAATGCACCGCAGTCATTGTCATTTGAACAGTTTATTGAAGCATATACGAATGTTTATATAAAGAATAAGGTTATTCAGAGACAGAAAGAGATTGCGAAACAAGCAGAAGTTCCGTCTTTGGAAGTGTATCGCTTGCAGCCGAATTCCATGCAGGTTGGCTTTATCAATAATCTCAGAAAAATATATGAAGCTGACGAAGATAAAGCATTATTGATTTCTGCTACAGGTACCGGTAAAACCTATGCTTCTGCATTTGCAGCAAGAGAACTGGAATTTAAAAAAGTGTTATTCTTAGTTCATCGTAACCAGATTGCAAAACAAGCATTGAAATCTTACCGTAAAGTATTTGATGGTAAAGTTTCTATGGGCATGGTGACTGGTAAATATCAGGATTACGATGCAGATTTTGTGTTTGCAACAGTTCAGACATTAAGCAAAGAAGATACTCTGAGTAGATATGAAAGAGAACATTGGGATTTGATTATCATTGATGAAGCACATCATAGTTCCGCAGATAGTTACAAGAGAATTATGGATTATTTCACGCCGAAGTTATGGCTGGGTATGACTGCAACACCGGACAAGCGTGATGATAATCTGGAAGGTAGAAATATTTACGAGATTTTCAATCATCAGATTGCGTATGAAATCCGTCTGCAAAATGCCATGGAAGAAGACTTACTGTGTCCGTTCCATTATTTTGGAATTACAGATCTGGAAGTCGTTGCTGATGCAGGAAAATCATCGGAAGAAAAGGTTGAGAATTTCAGATATTTAACTTCAGATGAACGTGTGCTGAATGTAATGAAGCAGGCAGAATTCTTTGGACATAGTGGAGATAGAGTCAAAGGGTTGATTTTCTGTAGTCGTATTGATGAAGCAAGAGAATTGTCTGCTAAATTCAACGAGAAAGGTTGGAGGACTCTTGTGCTCAGTGGTAGCGATTCGGAGAGTGTAAGAGCTGCAGCGATTGAACGACTTGCTGGCGATGAATCAGAAGATGCATTGGATTACATTATTTCTGTAGACATATTCTCGGAAGGTGTAGACGTTCCAGAAATTAATCAGGTCATTATGCTTCGGCCAACGGAATCTCCAATTATATTCATTCAGCAGTTAGGACGTGGACTTCGAAAAGCAGATGACAAAGAATATGTGGTTGTTATTGATTTTATTGGAAACTATCGTAATAACTTTATGATTCCGATTGCCCTTTCAGGAGATAGAAGTTACAACAAGGATAATATTCGTCGTTACGTAACAGAAGGTGGTCGTGTCATTCCGGGTGCGAGTACGATTCATTTTGATGAAATCTCTCGAAAGAGAATTTTCCAGGCAATCGATAATGCGAACTTTAGTGATATTAAGCTGATCCGTGAGAATTATACGAATCTGAAAAATAAGTTGGGACATATTCCAGCACTTGCAGATTTTGATAAATATGGTGAGATGGATGTGCTTAGAATCTTTGACAACAACAGTCTAGGTTCTTATTATAAGTTCCTCGTGAAATATGAAAAAGAGTATACAATTCGATTGTCAAAAGATGAAGAAATGGTAATTGAATTTGTTTCTAAAAAGCTAGCCAGTGGAAAACGAATTCATGAGTTGGAAATGTTAAAACGGTTGCTCAAATATCAGCATGGTATTATGGGACTGTTAAAGAAATCTTTGCAGGAAAATTACAACTGTTCTATGGATGCCAACTGTGCAGAGAATGTTGTAAATATGATGACAAATGAATTTCCAACAAGTGCAGCAAAGAAAACATATTCTCAGTGTGTATTTCTGGAAAAAGAAGGTTCAGATTATTGCGTGTCTAAGTCGTTTGGAGAAATGCTTCAGAATGAAGAATTCTACAATATTTTAGAAGAGCTTATTGACTTTGGTATTTCTCGTTATAAAGAAAATTTCAGTATGAGATATCAAGATACAGATTTGGTTCTTTATCAGAAATATACATATGAAGATGCTTGTCGTTTGTTGAATTGGGAAAGAAATGAGGTGCCATTAAATATTGGTGGTTACAAGTATGATAAGAAAACAAAGACATTCCCAGTGTTTATTAACTATGATAAGCAGGATGATATCAGTGATACAACAAAATATGAAGACCATTTTACAAGCTACCATCGTTTAATTGCGATTTCAAAAAGTGGACGTAGTATTGAATCAGAAGATGTACAGAATTTCTTGAATGCAAAAGAACGTGGGATAGATGTACAGCTTTTTGTAAGAAAAAATAAAGATGATAAAATTTCAAAAGAGTTCTATTATCTTGGAAGAATGACTTCAACTGGATTTGTAAAAGAATTTATTATGCCAAATACTGACAAGACTGCGGTTGAAATTGAATGGGCATTGGATACACCGGTGCGAGAAGATATTTATGAATATATTGTAAATGGATGATGGAACGATAGGAGATAATATGAAAACAATTAGAGTAGTGGCAGCAATTATGATTGATAATGGAAAAGTATTTGCAACTCAGCGTGGATACGGTGAATTCAAAGATGGTTGGGAGTTTCCAGGTGGAAAGATAGATGCTGGTGAAACACCAGAGGAAGCACTTGTTAGAGAGATAAAAGAGGAACTGGATACAGTAGTAGAAGTAAAAGAGTTATTAGATACAGTTGAATTTGATTATCCAAATTTCCATTTATCTATGGATTGTTTTATTTGCAAGATTAAATTGGGTGATTTGGTGTTAAAAGAACATGAAGCTGCGGCATGGTTGACAAAAGAAACTCTGTATAGTGTGGATTGGTTACCGGCAGATCAAGGATTAATTCCACAGATTGAGCAACGCTTATGATTTAGATTTATTCTTCTTGCTTGTAAGACTGTGATTTAAGGAATCAAAGGTAGAACAGCTATTTTTCGAGGAACAGGGGACTTGGATTTTTTGAAATATTTCTACGCATAAAACACAAAATCTGGAGTATGGGGTTGTAAAGAGTGTAGTGGGAACTGATTTTTAAAGATTCGAAATGTGATGCACATTTTATTTAGGTTGGAAAGTTAGAGGGGGTATTGGCCATGTTCTGGTCAATGATTTGATGAGAGGGTACGGGATATTTATCGAGAGTATGTTGGAAACAGCAGAAAGTGGAGTTGGAAATTTTTGAATTTGATTAGGAGAAAGCTATGTGGAAATATAACTTTGTTACAAGAGAGGAATTTGAAAAGGTTAAAGATAAAGTAGAGGATTTTATCATTATGCTTGGCGGCAAAGTATTTTCTGTTGAGTTACCTTATATACAAAAAGAAATATCATATTCAGGAGATTGTGTTGTGGAACATATTTCCACAAGACGAGTATTTGAATTCGAAGGCGAGTTTTACCGAGTATCGGAAATATGTTTTAATAAACCATTTATTGTTCTAGAGGTTGGGAACTATGAGGAATTAGTTAAAAATATTATGGAAGATGCAGACCCTTTTCCATATGATTTGCCAGACAATGAGCTGTTAAATGAGGTAAAATACTCATTAGAAATTGAACCATATCCCAAAGTATAATAGTTTTTGGATTGCCGTTACTCAGCCGCTCAAAGAATTTTGCTTATAGAGGCTATTTTAATTAATCACTTTGAACCTAAATATAATCATCAATATCAGTAGTCGCCACCCTCAAGTACGCTATTTTGTACGTCAAATTTTTTTAAGGCCCGATATGAAAAATGCAAGTTTTGAACCGATTTTCGCCGTGAAAATACAAAAATCACGGAGGAAGCTATCATGAAGAATCAGAAAAAATGTATGCAGGTAGGAGACTATTTTGTCCAAGAAATTGTATTAAAGCCAGTGGAAGATAAGATTTTAAATAAGTATGGCAGAATGCGCAGAGCGTTTCTGTAGGAACAGAATCCGACACCCGATAAGGAAATAGATGCTATGGCATGGGTAAGACATATGAATCTGCTGAGAGAAATGGCAGAGGACGTAGTGGTTAGGGAAGTGGTTTGTACATAATGTGAATTGGGACCAGCTCGGAAACGGGCTGGTTTCTTTATCGGCAAAATTGCCGGTAAAACTTAAAAATAGGGTTTTACTTTAAAATATGAGCAAAAAAGATGTCTCGTAAAACGAATTTTTGATTTACAAAGGGATTTTTTGAAATTTAAAAGGAAATAAACCACATGAGTATATATAAAATGTGATTTCTATCAGACTGTTATATGTTTTCTTGTAATAGTATATAGTTAATTAATACCGGAAACGGCAAAAATAAAAGAGATGAATGCGAATATATATTTGATAGTTTGCCGATAATGTGATATATTATATCATAATAAAGTGTAAGATTTGATTTGAATTATAACGGAGGAGAGCAGATGCGATACCTTTCAGTTACTGAAATAGCAAAAAAATGGGATGTGTCAGAGCGCAGCGTCAGAAATTACTGTGCTCAAGGCCGAGTGAACGGTGCGTTTCTTACCGGCAAGACTTGGAATATTCCTGAAAATGCAGAAAAACCGGAACGTTCCAATAAAAAGAAAGAACAGCCAATTACATTGCTGGAGATTTTGCAGGAGCAGAAAGCAAGTAAGTATTCCGGTGGAATTTACCATAAGACACAGATTGATTTAACATACAATTCTAACCATATTGAAGGAAGCCGTCTGACCTACGATCAGACAAGATATATTTTTGAAACCAATACTATCGGTGTGGAAAAAGAAGTGTTGAACGTAGATGATGTTATCGAAACAACAAACCATTTTTGCTGCATTGATATGATTATTGATAATGCCAAAGGTGCACTTACCGAAAAGTTTATCAAGGAATTGCACCGCACACTTAAAACAGGTACAAGCGATTCCCGTAAAGACTGGTTTATGGTTGGTGACTACAAAAAACTGCCCAACGAAGTCGGTGGTATGGATACCGCACTTCCGGAAGAAGTTGCCGATAAGATGAAAGCTCTGCTGACAGAGTACAATGGAAAAGAAGAAAAGACTTTTGATGATATTTTGGATTTTCATGTGAAGTTTGAGAGAATCCATCCGTTTCAGGATGGCAATGGTCGTGTGGGTAGGTTAATTATGTTTAAGGAATGTCTGAAATATAATATCGTTCCGTTCATTATAGAGGATAACTTAAAGATGTTCTACTATCGTGGTTTGAAAGAGTGGAACAATGAAAAAGGCTATCTGACAGATACCTGTCTGACAGTGCAGGATAAATATAAAGCGTATTTGGATTATTTTAGGATTGCGTATTAAAAGCAATTTCTAAAGGTTCAAAAGTTCATTCCAAAGTGTTAAATTGACATTTTGGAGACAGTGCAAATGGGAAAATTGCATAAAAAAAGGTAAACAAAGATTTGAATTATAAATGGAGAAAAAGTATATGAGTGATAAAAAAGGTGTAATATACATTCTTACAAATCCTTCTTTTCCAGATTATGTGAAAATAGGATATGCAGATGATATAGATAAACGATTAAAGCAATTAAATCGCAGCGAGTGTATTCCGTTTGCATTTCGAGTATATGCGACATACGAAGTGAATTCAAGATTGTCAGATTTGAAGTTACATGCGATTATTGATAAGCTGAACCCAGATTTACGTTCTATTGATGACTTTAATGGTCAGAAAAGGGTACGTGAATTCTACGCAATGAAGCCAGAAGAAGCATATGCAATTTTGGATGCAATGGCAGAAATCCATGATTGCAAGGAGAATCTGAAATTAGTTGATCCAAATGATGTAGAAGTACAGGAGGAACAGTTAGCACAGGAAATTGACACAGAAAGCCATGAAAAAACGGAGAATTTTTCTTTTACAAAATGTCAGATTCCTGTTGGAGAAGAAATTGAATATTATAATGATCCAAGTATTAAGTGCAAGGTTGTCGGTGATAGAAAAGTGGAATATCAAGGGAAGGAAATGTCGTTGACAGCTGCTGCAAAACTCATATCTGGAAAGAAATATTCAATTGCAGGTCCAAGATTCTTTAAATATAAAGGCGAATGGTTAAATGATATTAGAGCTCGAATAGGATTTTAATTTTTACCAATGATGTTCCGATAATATTTTATTATCAGAACATATGATAAACGAGAGGGGGGACGTATTTAATGGTTTCCAATTTTAAATTTTTAGAAACAGAATTTCCGGTTTTGGCGAATTTTGGCAATTTAGCAGAGCAGTATTGTTACACGGATCCGAACTCGTGTTTGATGAAACTGGGAATGATTGGAGAAACAATCGTAAATTTGATGTTTACATATGATAAGATTCCTGTTCCCTATGATAATTCTGCAGTGAATCGAATCAATGTATTATCTTCAGAAGGTCTTATAACAAGAGATTTAACTGATATTTTGCATGCACTTCGTAAAGTAAGAAATAAAGCTGTTCATGAAAATTATGCTGAAAGCTCAGATTGTCCTGTTTTCTTACAGATGGCATATAGTTTGTCTATAATGGTCTCATAAATTAAGACACTTTTTCGGACATTTTTTAATGAATCTGATATACTAAATTCAGTATGAAAGAGAGGATTCATAATTATGTCCAGACAAAGAAGAAACTTCAGTGCCAAATTTAAATCAGACCTAGTAATCGAGCTGCTTAAGGGGGAAAAAGATCTCAACACCCTGGCAACTGAAAATAATATCCAACCAAACCTGCTTCGCAATTGGAAGAAAGAATTTCTGAATAATGCCTCGGCTGTATTCGATGACAAGCGTGAAGAAAATCTCAAGGAAAAGCTTGCCGAAGAACGCAAAGAGAAAGCAGAGTATGCGAAAAAAGTTGGTCAGTTGACAATGCAAGTTGACTGGCTCAAAAAAAAATCTGAAGAAATTTGCGGATCAGACTACGAGAGTAAATTTAGTCCGAAACCTTTTGACGAATAAAGAAATCCCTGCTTCTGTTGGAGCAAAACTGCTCGATATTAACCGTACAAGCATTTATTATAAAAGCTTGCCCATCTCAGAAGAAGAATTGGAATGCAAAGCAATTATTGATCGCCTGCATACAGACAATCCAGCTTGGGGAGCAAGGCAAATGTCAGCACAACTAAAAAACAGAGGTTATCATGTAGGTCGCCGTAAAGCACGTCGGTATATGAATGAAATGGATATTTGTCCTATTTATCCTAAAATGAATCTTTCTAAACGAATGCAACAGGCCAAAGTATGTCCATATCTTTTGCGAAATGCTGTAATTGATGCTCCAAATCAGGCATGGTCCATTGATATTACCTACATTCCAATTAAACATGGATTTCTTTATTTAACTGCTATCATTGATTGGTACAGTCGTTGTATCGTTGGTTGGGAAGTTGATGATACCTTAGACACCAGAATGGTTATTAACGCTCTTAAAAAGGCATTTAAAACAGCAAAACCGCAGATTTTGAATTCGGATCAAGGCTGTCAGTTTACAAGTCAGCAATACATTGATTTTGTTCAAGAAAACTGCATCCGTCAAAGCATGGATGGAAAAAGTCGTTGGGCTGACAATATCATGATCGAGCGTTGGTTTCGTAGCTTTAAGTATGAGGAAGCGTATCTGACGCAATATAACAACATCAAGGAAGCAAGAGCTGCCATTGGCCGCTATATTCACACATACAACTTTGAGCGATGCCATTCTGCCCTTGATTATAAAACACCGGCTGAATGCTACTATCCGGCAATGCTTCTGCCTTATGTAGCTTAATGCATATATGGATAAGGGAGCTTTTCCCTGATTCCAGGTAACTACCAATCATATCAGTTCATTATAAAAACCTTAGATTTTTGTCTTGACAACTGAGCCACTATAGAGCGAATATTTTTATAATAACGATTTTGCAACACAATAGAAAAAGAGTCTTGCCTATGATATACTAACAGTATCGTGGCGAGGCTCTTTTATTATGAAAGGAGCATTTAAATGGGCGAAAAAAGAAGAGATTGAAAAAATCGTATTCTTCGAAGCGGAGAGAGCCAACGCCGAGATTGGCGATATGTGTTCAAATACATGGATAAAACTGGAAAGCCACAATTTATAGTTCCTCGTGGTGGGGAGATGACCGTACAGCAGCTGGTTGAAAAATATCTTTCCCCCAAAACAGGTGTCCGGGATAATACAGAAGCTAACTATAAATTTGTTCTGAATATTATCAAAAAAGAAGAATTTAGTAAAAGAAGAATTGATAAAGTTAGATTATCGGATGCCAAGTGTTGGCTTCTAAAATTACAGAAAGATGGTCGAGGGTACAGTACGATTCATTCCGTACGAGGTGTGGTCAGGCCCACTTTTCAAATGGCTGTGGATGATGACTTGCTGCGGAAGAATCCATTTGAGTTTCAGTTAGCAACTGTTGTTGTGAATAACAGTGTAACAAGGGAAGCAATCACAAGAAAGCAGGAGAGAATGATCAATGTAGACCATCAATTACAAAGAAAGCGTAATATGGAATATATCATTGAAGAACCCAAGACATCCTGCGGAACAAGAAAAATACCGATGGCTGAAGATGTATATGAATGTTTCAGTCGGATCATAGCAAATAGAAAGAAAGTAAAAAGTGAGCCAATGATAGACGGGAAATGTGGTTTTCTGTATTTGGACAAGAATAATATGCCAATGGTAGCGTTACATTGGGAAAAATATTTCCAGCATATCTGTCAAAAGTATAATCGGATTTACAAAATTCAAATGCCGAAGATAACACCGCACGTATGTCGTTACACATATTGTTCCAATATGTCAAAAAGTGGTATGAACCCAAAAACTTTGCAGTATCTCATGGGACATGCTGACATAGGAGTAACCTTAAATACTTATACGCATATGGGATATGAGGATGCGAAAGAAGAGGTAAGAAAAATATGTAATCTCTGAAGTATGAAAATGTACTACTAGAATTTACTACTTGCTGAGATCAATTTACTACTTTTGAGGTCAAAGATATGCTAAAATATGCTAGAGAAATAAAAAATCAAAAAGATGAGAATCCTTTAAAAATCAAGGAAATATGCAGAAAATAAGGAGTTTTTAGATATGATAAAAACACTATTTGTTTGCCACGGCAGTCTATAATAGAAGTGGGAAATGCCTAGTAAAATTGGGCTTTTGAACAAATTGTAAATAAATATTTACCTGTGTTTTACTTATTTCGATTTTGGAGTTAAGTGGAATAGATATAGGAGAGTCTAGATACTATTTTTCTATGAAAAAGATAGTTTGGCTTTTGGGGAGTGAGAAGCATTACAAAATTTGCGCCACAAAAGATATTTCTGGAGGTCATGCACTGACAAAAGAAAGATTTGATGTTATTATTTAGGGGATTGATGAAAGTGCGAAGAAATTGAATTGGTAACATACAATTATTCAATACCAAAGTAAGACGATAGACAATAGCAGAAAACATGTTTTTGCAAAAACTATTTATTAATATTTGGTATTTGCAAATAATCAGTTCAGTATTGATTACATGTTTAAAACAATTGATACAGCGAAAGGATATGAAATTAACAGTACATAGGAAAAGGAGAACAAGTATGGAGAATACAAAAGTTTTTAATAGTATTTTGAGTGGAAGAGCTATACTGATTACAGGTTCGGGAGTAAATGTTGGAGTAAAAAATCATGAAGGTATAGAATTTCCAATAGGTAAAGATTTGACAAAATTAATTTATAATAAGTGTGGAATTACAAAGCCAGACGATGAGTATGATCTTCAGGATGCTTCACAAACATATTTAGAACAAAAATCTGCGGAGGAATTAATAACCTTATTAAAACAAACTTATAACGTGGGTTCATTAAGTGATGCGGTAAAAATATTATATAATTTGCCGTGGTGCCGCTGCTATACGACAAATTACGATGACGTTCCAATGTTGGCGACAGATAAAAAAATGATACCTATTACATTAAGCGAAAAGACAGAAAGATTAATTGATGAAAAAGCAAGTTGTGTTTATATAAATGGTTACATAGGAAAACTTAATGAAAGAACTCTTGAAACGGAGTTTAAACTTACAACAGTAAGCTATTTGTCTACAGAAAATATCCTAAATAGTCAATGGGGAATAGTACTAAAAAGAGATATAGAGTTTGCAGATGTAGTCATTATTGCAGGACTTTCTCTAGATTATGATTTGGATTTAAAGAGAATAATATATAGCCCGGAAATAATAAATAAAGTTGTATTTGTTGAGAAAAAAGATATTTCAGAAGATAAAAAGAGAAAAATGAATAGGATAGGTCAGGTATGGGATATCGGATTAGAAGAATTTACTAAAAACATACAGCATTATATGGAAACTGAATATGTTCCAGAAGAAACGATGCAAAGATTGGTATGTTTTGAAAAAAACTATCCTATAAATGTTACAGCACCTGCAAAAACTCTAGAGATATATAACTTATTTTCAATAGGAGAAATAAGTAGTAATTTGTTTTGGAGAGAAGGAGGAAAATACACTAGTCTAGTATATAGAAACCAAATTGCAGATATTATGTCTGCAATTAATAACAAAGTGAGATTAATATTTCTTCATGCGAATTTGGGAAATGGTAAGAGCATCTTGTTAGAAATGCTTAAGCAACAATTATATAAAAGAGATATTAGCACATATACATTTTGGGAGGGAAATAATAGAAGAGAATATAAGGACATTAAAAACATCATGATGTCTGGAGAACCAAAAGTTATTATAATTGAAAATTATTTTAATCATCTTGATGTTTTACGAGAATTTTCTCTTTATAGATGTGATAATGTATCATTTGTTCTTACTGCAAGGACGATGGTGTATGAAACGAAAATTTCGGAAGTACATACTTTTTTTAATATTACAAGGGGAGAAAGTGTATCATTAGACATTAATAAGTTAGATAAAAAAGAAATTTATAATTGTTATAATATTTTAGATGGGAATGAGTTTTGGGGAAGTTACGCAAAGTTAAATCCTAAAGAAAAGAAAAAACTGTTAGTAGATAAAAAAGCGGGAAATTCAGAATTACAGACAATATTGCTAAAAACAATTTATCAGTCAGTAATAAGAAAGAAAATTGATAGTATAGTTAAATCGGTTAAAGATGAATCTGGAAATTATTATTCAGGTTTAATTATTATGTTGTTATCCAAGGTAATGTCGCTTGAATTGAATATAGCTGATATTAACAGTATTATGGGGATTTCGTGCCTAATAGATGTACAATATAAGGCAAATCCAGCAGTAAAAGAATTGGTAGAATTTAAACAAAATGGAAAAATGGATTTTAAGATTAAATCAGCGGTTATTGCAAAAGTTATACTAAATGACATTGGTAATTCAGCTGATATTATAGAGGCATTAGTAAAAATAGCAAATTATGCTAATCTATATTCGGAGACAAATAGATTTGAGGGTGTATTGCAAAATATTGTATCATTTTCTCATGTGAATTCTTTCTTAAATCGAAAACGAGATAATATTGAATTCATAATTGATTATTACGATTCTTTAAAAAATATTGCGTACTATAAAAATAATAGTTTCTTTTGGCTACAGTATTCCATAGCTTGTATGCGATATAAAAATTTTGAATTAGCTCAGAATTATGTAGAGGTTGCATATGCGAAATTTAGAAAAAGCGAAATAAATATTCCGTTTCAGTGTGATAATCAGCAAGCAAGAATTTTTTTGGAGTTAATACGAAATGGAAAATCAGCAAATGTAAAATCTGATTTGGAAAATGCACATGCATTAATAATGAAACCGATTGTCTCAGAAAAGGATAGAGAAGAATCTACAATACGGTTGCTCAATATTTATGTTGATAGAAATTTTATAAAGCAAATAGATATTTCTAATCTTAAAAAGGAATATTGTGTATTTTGTGGAGAAGCGTATAATAAAGTAAAGGACTTTCTGCACAATATGAAGAACGAAAGAGATAGAGAAAGATATGAGAACTTAAAGGATAAATTATTAAGATGTAGTGCGATAGATGAATAAAAGTGCGTGTTTACGCCCCCCCCCAAAAAAGTCAGCAGTCCACAAGTTCCTTTTCATACGGGTTTGCGGGGAGTTGTCCTGTGTTTAAGTCCAAGTATAGTCAACATAATGAGATTTCTATTTGGTACTATAAGTTCTGGCTTTACTTATGATTCTATTAGGTTTTTGTATGTGAAAGGAAACGGTGCTTATTTGAAGTATAATGGTCTCATAAATTAAGACACTTTTTCGGACATTTTTTAATGAATCTGAT